>OLSG01000024.1_pt1 | contig 169419 bp, 160 predicted proteins | sample 1673041 | NCBI WGS metagenome assembly OLSG01 (sample SAMEA3136749, study PRJEB25190) | human gut metagenome | reverse complement strand
TGAGGCAGCACAATTTACCCGAACCAGTTCGATATTCATTGAAAGCCAGTTCGGGAGTAGGCTTCAATCTTGATTGTATGCTTTGGATGGAGAAGAATTACCCGCAAGATTTACAGAGAATTTACAAAGTTTTCCCAATGGCTGAAAGGGTGCTTTGGGAGTATAATAATCAACAAAAGCAATAGGAGGAAAGCCGAGTCAGAAGAAAATCAATTGATGATATTGCAGAGCAAAGATACAGACTATCTCGTACTTTAACGGGTAATAGGCTGAACAGAGTAAACTCTATTGCAAGAAAGTATATTCGATACATTGAACGAACCTTTGGGTATAACGAGGGGAAACAACAAGATGGCGCGAGAAAAGTATCTCGAAGAATTTATATGGGGTTAACTAATGGATGATATGGAATTATCAAAATACATAAAGAGTGAATCGGTGGAACTTAATCGTTCTGCCATTCACTTTGCGGATTATAATCCCCGAAAACTATCCGATGAATCACGTAAGACACTGAAACGTGGCATCAAGAAATTCGGATTGGTAGGTGGAATAGTTGTGAATAAGCGTACTGGTCTTACCGTAGTCAGCGGGCACCAGCGTTTGTCTGTCATGGACGAATTGCAAAAGTTTCCCGATAACGACTACCGTATTCGTGTCGATGTCATAGATGTGGACGAAAAACAGGAGAAGGAATTAAATATTCTGATGAACAACCCGAACGCACAAGGTACATGGGATTTTGATGCTCTTGCACAGATTGTTCCTGACATTGATTGGAAAGATGCTGGTCTGACTAATGCCGACCTAAACATGATTGGTGTTGATTATCTGTTACAGACTGAAGAAGAGACTTCCATTGCTGATGCTTTGTCTGATATGATGGCACCTGTTTCCGAACAGAAGGAAGCCGATAAAGCTGCCAAGCAATTAGAACGCGCAGAGAAGGTTGCCCACATGAAAGAGGTCAAGCAGCAGGTGAAAGAAAACGCACAGAAAACAGCCGAGGATATGGATGCTTATGTGATATTATCCTTTGATACCTATGAAGCTAAAGCCGTTTTCTGTGAGAGATTCGGGTATGACCCTGATATGAAGTTTATAAAGGGAGAAGTATTTGACGAACAAGTAGAACGGGTAGATTGATATGAGCAATAGTGAATCTCAAAACCAAAAAGGTCGTGGAGGAAGAAAGCCTAAGTTTGACTATACAAGCGAGGACTTTCTTTCTCTCGTAGAATCGTATGCTAAAAAGGGATTCACTGATAAGGAAATTGCTCATGCCATTGGACTGTCACCGCAAAAATTTAGCGAAAAGAAAAGCGTATACAGTGAATTAAGTGATGTCCTTTCGCGTGCGCGTTGTGCGATAAACTCCCTTGTGCGCGCCAAATTTCTTGCAATGGCTCTTGGTGGTATAAAAACTAAGAATACCACAGTTCGGAAGTTACGGGACAGGGATGGAAATTTGACAGGTGAGGAAGAGGTTCAAACCGTAGAAGGTGAATTAGCTCCCAATTTGAGTGCTCAAATGACATGGCTCTATCATTACGATGAAGATTGGAGAAAGGTTGAACGTAAGCAGGACGAAGATGCTGATATTCCAACAGACATAGAACAGGGGATTGATATTGATTCATGGATTAAAAAGCAAGTGAAATGAAGAAAAGATTAAAAAACATAGTTATTTATTTACTTTTAATAGTATCCTCATACTGCTCTGTTTCGATACTAACATATCAATTGATGCACCCGGAATTAACGCAAACGCAAGTGTTTCTAATGATACCGAAAATATTAATATATTGGTTTGAATGATAGTACCTCAAGAAATATATCATCCGTTATACGAAGATAAGGAAAAATTCATCATCCTTATTACTGGAGGACGTGGTTCGGGCAAGTCCTTCAACACTTCCACTTTCATTGAACGGTTGACTTTTGAAATGACACCGGCAGAGAAAATAGTGCATCAGATACTCTACACCCGTTATACAATGGTTTCTGCCGGCATGTCTATCATTCCCGAAATGATGGAAAAAATAGACCTTGACGGAACTACTAAATATTTCAAGACTACTAAGACGGATATAGTTAATAAAATGACTAAGAGCCGTATCATGTTCCGGGGTATCAAGACTTCATCAGGGAACCAGACTGCAAAACTGAAATCCATTCAAGGCATTACGACTTTTGTCTGCGATGAAGCGGAAGAGTGGACCAGCGAAGAAGAGTTCGATAAAATAAGGCTCTCTATCCGTAAGAAAGGTATTCAGAACCGGGTAATCATCATAATGAATCCTTGTGATTCCAACCACTTCATCTACAAGAAGTACATTGAGAAAACTCACAAGCTGGTGGAGATTGACGGTGTACAAGTTCAGATTTCCACTCATCCGAATGTGCTCCACATTCATACGACTTACTTTGATAACTTGGAGAACCTTTCTCCTGAGTTTCTGAAAGAGGTCGAAGATATGAAGGTGAACACCCCGGAGAAATATGCTCATGTGGTTATTGGTCGTTGGGCTGACGTTGCAGAAGGCGCGGTGTTCAAAAAGTGGGGCATTGTTAAGGAGTTTCCTGCTTATGCCAAGAAAGTGGCTCTTGCTTCCGATTGGGGATATACTAACGATCCATCAACTGGCATCCGTTGCGGTATTGTAGATAACCGATTGTATGTTGATGAATTATTTTATGAGACTGGCATGCTCACTAATGCCATTGCCGAAAAGCTAAAACCATGGGGATTGAAAGTCTATGGTGATAGTGCCGATCCTCGTTTGATTCAGGAAATCAAAAATAGGGGTGTGAACATCTATCCGGTAGATAAATTCCCCGGTTCAATTAAAGCCGGTATTGATAAAATTCATGAGATGGAACTATTCGTTACAGAACGTTCGTACCATATCATTGAGGAACTCCGTAAATATGTTTGGGATAAAGACAAAGACGGTCACTATATCAATGAACCGATAGATGCTTGGAATCACTGTATCGACCCTATTAGATATTATATCTTGGGGCACATTTTAGGACGTATTTTGAAACCGAAAGATTTAACTGGAATATTCACACACTAAAAAATATAGCAGAGTCAAAAGTTTAGAAGAAATATTAGCATTGCCTGATATTGGGCAGAAAATAAGTTACCTGAAAAAAGGTAGAAAGACCGAACTTCCTGACCGTTGTAAATTGTGGGAAGACTGGAATCCTAAATGCCATGAAATAATGGTGGATAAAGAGAAGTACCCGGACAGAAAGGTTCTTGAGAAGGAAGCAGAGAAACACTTTGATGAAAAGGCTGGTAAAACTTATGAAATCGAAGCAAAGTATAAGACCGAACCAGTGAACCGTATCTCTATTCCATTGGAACAGGATATAGTAAACATCCAAACAGCCTTCACAGTCGGAATTGAACCGTCAATGGATTGCACTCCTGCTAATGACGAAGAAAAAAAGCTGCTGGATGCTGTTAAGGCTGTATTTAAATCAAATAAAACTAAATATCAGAACAAGAAAATTGTTCGATCTTGGCTTTCCGAGCAGGAAGTGGCTGAATATTGGTATGCGACTGATGATGATTCGTTTTGGATTAAATTCTGGAATAAAGTTAAGACTTCCTTTGGAGGTAAGGTAAAGCCTACCAAGAAACTGAAAAGCGTATTATGGTCTCCGTTTAGAGGTGATAAGCTCTATCCATTTTTTAATGACGAGGGGGATTTGATAGCTTTCTCTCGAGAATATAAGAAAAAACTTATGGACGATTCTGAAATTACCTGCTTCATGACTATTACCGACAAAATGGTTTATCAATGGGATTTGTCTAAAGGCTACGAGGAAAGACCAACCTTTGCACATGGATTTAAGAAGCTGCCTGTTATATATGCTTACCGTCCTGAACCTTATTGTGATAAGATTAAGACCTTCCGGGTTCGGTTGGAGAAGCTATTATCCAACTATGCCGATTGCATAGACTACCATTTTTTCCCATTGCTTAAATTAGTCGGGGACGTAGAGGGTTTTGTCGGGAAGAATAAAGATAAAATCGTAAAACTCACAGGGGAAGGCGCGGATGCTCAATATCTTACGTGGAACCAAGTTCCGGAAACTGTAAAATTTGAAGCTGAAACTTTGACGAATAACGCTTACGATATGTCAAACACTCCAAGAATATCTTTCGAAACTCTGAAAGGCGTTGGCAAGGCTTCCGGTACAGCTTTTCGTTTTATGTTTATGGGAGCACACATGGCAGTTTCCAATCATGCAGAAGTAATAGGCGATTTCTTGCAACGAAGAGTGAATTTCCTTGTTACCGCTTTAGGCGCTATTAATCCATCCGAGTTCAGTAAGGCATCACAGACTATTGATATAGAAACGGAAGTTGTTCCATTTATGATTGATGATTTGAATGATAAGGTGACTACTGCTGTTTCCGCTGTCAGAGGTGGCATCTGGTCAACACGTGAAGGAATTATGTTTGCGGGTAACTCTGATCGAGTGGAAGAGGAACTTGCGGAAATAAAGGAAGAGCAGGTGATACAAAATGAAAATATGAAAAATAGAACAGAAATTTGACCCTTAGTCAGAAAAAATACGGGGGTTATAATTTTAGTACAAGAAAAATAGGATATATAGCAGCGGCTCAAATAGCTTACGCTATATGTTCTATTATAGCATCAATCTACTGCTTCATATCGCTTACGGATACTTTTTACATCATATTTGTGACAATTGCTCTGATGTCACAGATGAAAGTCTTAAATGTTTACTAATCAACTGTATTAGCGGTATTTTTACTTTCGAAAAGTAAATTCTAAATTTAATAATTCATACGGTATGAAAGGAAAAATTTTAGTAGCACTAAAAACGAAGTATAAAACCTTTGGGTTTGGCGACAAGGCGTTTGACGGGGTGGCCGACTACTTATCAAAAACCGTTACAGAAGAAAGTCAAATAGAAACCGCTATTAGTGGGGTCGAAGGACTTTTAAAAGCTTTTCAAGGAGACATTGACACTGTTAGAAACGAAAAATCGGGTCTGCAAAAGCAATTGGACGAATTGAAAACGAAAATCGAGAATCCTAACCCAAATCCAAAGCCGGAAGAAAAGAAAGATGATGTGCCTGCATGGGCACAAGCCTTGATTGATTCCAATAAGAGCCTTTTGACAGAGGTTTCCACCTTGAAGCAAGAAAAGCTGCAAGCTACCCGTCAAGAGCAGATTATGGCAAAGGCTAAGGAGTATGGTATTCCCAAAAACTACGCCAAACGATGCGCCATTAAGGACGATGAGGACTTGGATGTTTATTTCAAGGACTTGAAACAGGAGTTCGCAAATGACGGATTCGAAGGCGTAACCCCTCCCGAATCAGCAGAAACGAAGATTGAGAAAGAAAACGAATCTATCGCCAGTATGATTAATGAGGGCACAAAAACTATTGTTGAATCTAAAAATTAAAATTTATGGCAGCAGGTCAAAAATTTAACTTGAAACCGGAATACAAGCAGGAAGAGTTTTATCGTGTGGATACGGGTGTCAGAAAGAGTGGGCCTTGGAAGTTGGATATTGCCAATCTTGTTGTAGGCTCTGTTCTTCCTGTATTTACGCCCGTACAAGCGGACTTAAAGAAACGTACTATCGTTCCTGTCCGTAATATGAAAGTGGTTGAAGCGTACACAACAGGTGAATCCGCTTTGTCTATTAAAATCGCAAAAGGGTCTTTGGCTTACATCGGAATGTTTGTAGGTAGTGGCAAGAAAGGCGCAGAAGTAACCGCTATTGATAAGTCTAACGCCAATTATGATGTTTTGACTATCAAGGCCGCTTTTGACGAGAATATCGCTAAAGATGCGATTTTGTTTGAGGCTACTGCGGTTGCTGGAACAGCAAAGAAGAATACAGCAAACTTTGTCCTTTTCGATGAAAAGAAAGTAGAGGATGATGGCCCAGTTCTTTGCACACTTCTAATGCAGGCGTATGAGATTAAAGAGCCTAAACTCCCTATGCCTATTCATGAATTGGATAAAGAGGGGCTTACTGACCGTTTCCAATTCGAGTATTAATCTTAAAAAAGTAGAGTTATGAATTTGACTATACAAACTTTGTTTACAGATCCTCAAATTGTAAATGCGGTTATTGATCGTGTTTTACAAACGAGATTGGATAGAATATATTGGCAGCAATATGGTTCATTCCTTGAAACTAAAACTCGTGTATTCAAGACGTATCTTGGTACAGTTACAGGAGTGATGGCAGGCTCTATCATTGGCAAGAACGATCAGAAACCTATTCGTGAAAGACGGTCGCTTGGAAGCGGTTATACTGAGATTGCTTATTTGGGAGACCGTTATCAGATGGATATTGAACGGCTGTCCCAATTGCAGGACATCCTTGACAAGTTCAATGCTGCCAATACTGCCGATCAGCGTACTATCTTGAATGAAATTATAGATTTCATATTTGATGATTATCGTCAAATCCTGCTTGCTCCTCACAAGCGTATGGATATTGTCGTTGGTGAGTTATTAATGACTGGTAAGGCAAAAGTTCATTTGGCAGACAACAAAGAAAATATTGAAGTCCTTGATATTGATTTGCCGTTCCATTTTATCACTCCGAAAGCATCTGAAAAGGATAAGTTCATCTCCTATCTTAAAGAGCAAATTGAAGCTTTGAAAGTTAAATATGGGGTTTTTTCAAAGATGATTATGTCTCGTAGCACTTTCAATAAAAATATTGTCGGCAACAAAGAGTTCGGCCAAACCTTCAAGATGATTCTTGGAAGTAACCAATTCTATGTTGGCGGTGGCTTAATTACGTCTCAAATGGCGTCAAGTGTATTTACAGGTATTGGGCTTCCGGCAATTGAGATCAAGGAGGATTACGTAGAAAATCAGAACGGAGAAAACGTACAGGTTTACTCTGATGATCGTATTACCTTATTACAAAATGATAACGTAATGCGTATGCGCCATCACAGGCCTTACGTAATGACCGATCCTGTTCCGGGACGCACATATAGCCAAGCCGAAGGCCAGATGTCCGTATGTAACTATCGTGATGAGGAAGGTAGATATATGGAGTACACCGCTGAATGGGTTCCTGAGTTTATCGCTCCGAATAAGATTGTGAATTTCGACCTTTCAAAAATGAACGCATGACAGTAAACGAATACATATCACAGAAGTTTCAGTCTTTCAGCATTCAGTTGTCGGAGGCTGATCTTCTGGATATGTGTCTGAACTCGAAGATAGGCGGAGAGGATGAAATGAACAATGATTGCTACGATCGTGTCTCTGTTGCGATTGCGAAGTTCATACCCTCTCTTTTGCTTCGTGCTACTTCAATCAGTGAAAGCGGTTTTTCGATGTCTTGGGACATTAAAGGAATTAAGGACTACTATTCATTTCTGTGCAAACAGTATGGATTGACTGATGAATTAACGGATAAACCTAAAGTGACATTCTTATGATATTCGCTCCACACATATTGCAGGTTAAGGTTATCACCCCGATGGATAAGGATGAGTTCGGAAGATCTATTCCTGGAACCGGTGGTGAAAGCTGGCAGGATGTATGTAAATGCCGTTGTGATGATGTGAGCGCGGAAAAGAAAGTATCTGTCAATGGTTTTCTGTATGATTTCAAGTACAAGATAGTCTTTGATAAACCGTCAAAGGTTGAAGCAGGAGCAGAAGTTCGTTGCTTAAATTTTGACGGAAGCATAAGAGGTGAAGGTGTTGTTAAAAGTCCTTTGGAGACTAACTATTTCCCATACAGAGTGATATGGTTGGAGTAGATTTTGATTTTTCGGATATAGACGAGTTCTTCAATGAGGGAGAATCGGAAGTTCTTTCTGGTATGGAAGAAGAAGGAGAGGCTTTTGTTGAAGATGCTAAGAAAACCGGAAGTTATACAGACCGAACAGGGCATTTGAGAGCATCAAACGGATATGAGGTTGACAGGTCGGGCTTAACGTTGAAAAATGAAGCTGAATATGCGTCATTCGTGGAGTCTAAAGGCTTTGAAGTTGCAGGAAGTGCAGCGATAAGGACAGAAAAAAGATTGAAAGATAGATTTGAACGATGATAGTAACTACTGACATAGGAAACATTCTCTACCGGGATTGCAAGGCTTTCGGGATAGGGGAGATTTATCAAAAAGGTAATATTCCACTTATTCCTGATGATACTGATTACCGGATGAAAACGGAACGAATTGTTATCCGGCCCAAAAGCCAGTCTCCTGATACTTATTGGAAGAAAGGTTTTGTAGAAGTAAACTTGTGCGTTCCTGATGTTGGTATAGGTATCGCGAATCTTATCCGAATAGCAGAACTTGAACAGCAATCTGTTGAAATATTAGGAGATGTTGTAAATTCCTATAACGGTATTCCTTATCAGTATTCTATCGAATCAATCAGTACAGAAGCGGACACAGCTTTGAAGTGTCATTATGTGAATGTAAGGATTTTATTTGAAGTATTAAATGTAAACTAATATGGCTAAGAAACAGTATATCGGAATTAAGCGTATATGGTACGCTGATGTGATTAATGCGGCTGTAACTGCTGCATCTATTAAGGCATTGATCGCTGCAAGCGGTGGTGCAAAAGAAGTGCTAAATTCTCACCAAGATACGTGGGGATATGAAGAGTCAGACCCGGAAACAACGGAATATGTCAATGAATTGACAGGGCAAACCTACTATATTGACAAGACTAAAAACAGTATCCCCACCATTTCTTTCACAATGGGTGAATACTCATATATGGAAAAAGCCGACTTGCAAGGTGGTGAAGCTATTACTGCAACAGGAACAAAGGCTTCTTCGGAAGATAATGCTGTGGGATGGAAACGCCCGGAATCAACCAATGTAATTGAGAAGGCTATTATTGCTCAAACAAAGACTGGCAACTATGTTGTTTTGACAAAAGCAAATATTGTTGCTAAGGGCAACTTTGTGGAAAAGAATATTGGTCTCGGAGTTACCGCTGTCGCATTGGAAAATAAGGGTATTGGATCTGAATTTTGGTTTGACCAGTCCGCGGTAGAAGGAGTTCAGGAGGCATCTATGAAGTAAATGTAAAAACAGTTTATTTAGGATGGCGGTGGGTGGTTGCTCACCGCCTTTTTAGTTTATGGAAAAGAACGCATCAAAAATAGTAAATGCATCCGTTTTAGGTAAGGATTTTGAAACGGTGTTTGTGAATGGAAATGCCTATGTAATCTATCCTCCAACAATTCACAGGATAGCAGGTGCTGGATATTATCTTTCAGATTTAAAGGATGGTGTTACAGTAATGGATATGCTTCGTTCTTTGAAAGATACAAAACAGGCTTCTTTAGCTTTATCATGGCTTATAAAGGGCGATGAAAGTCTTTCGGAAGAATTGGCTAATGGAGAGTTTGATGAAGTGGTTGAAGGGTTGGCTATCGGCCTATCCATGATATCAACAGAAAGTTTTCACAAGCTGTCAGTTTTAGCCAAGAACGTAGCAAATCTGACAGCAAATCAGAAGCAGTAGGAAATAACTGCTTGCTTGGACAGATTGCATCGTTCATGGAAAATCTGCATCTGTCTTATGATGAAGTCATGTATAAAATTCCGTACAGAAACATGGTAATAATGCAGAAAGACAAGCTTCATACTGTTTCTGGTGAAATTATGGAAGAAGTTTCTGAGGAAGAATATTTTAGAATAAAAGGTAAAACATTAAATAAACAATAATTTATGGCGAAACTTGTGTTTCATGTTCAGGCTGATTATGAAGAGGTTATAAAACTTCGTAATGAGATAGATAAACTAAAAAAAGAGCTGAAAAGCATGGACGCTACACGTTCTCCTGCTTCATTCAATGCTCTTAATTCTCAACTTTCTGCTTCTACCCATAGGATGGAGGCATTGGTTTCCAGTGCTGCAAAGGTAGGTGCTGAAATGGAAACCGGATTCAAGAGGAAGATTTTTGATGCTTCTCAGGCGGTTAATGGTTTTACTGAAAAGATTATTGCTCAAAAGACTGTTGTTAAAGATGTGGAATATAATGTGAAACGTCTTGGTGATGCTTATCGTATAGCATTGAAAAGAAATCCATTATCAGCAAGTGGAAAGTTGGAAGAATACAATGCTGCACGCAGGGCTTTGGATGAAGAAAAGGCGTCTTTATTTGGATTGACGCAACAGCAAGCGGAAGCACGTCTGTCAGTAAAAAAACTTCGTGATGAATACGCTCTTTATAAGGATGATGTTAAAGATGTAGTAAATGCAAATGAAGGTTTTGCTATTTCTTGGAAAAAAGCATTGGCGATCATTGGCGGAGTAGGGGTATTGAAAGCATTAGGTTCTGAAATAGTCCGAGTACGGGGTGAGTTCCAATCTACGCAAACAGCAATTGAAACTTTAGTTGGCAAGGATATGGCTGGTAATTTGATACCTCAAATCAAAGAACTTGCTAAAATATCTCCACTTACCATGTCTGATATGGTGGGTGCTGAAAAAATGATGCTTGGATTTAATATTCAAGCAGAAGACACCATTAAATATTTGAAAGCTTTATCAGATGTGTCTATGGGAGATTCGCAGAGATTTAATTCTTTAACATTGGCTTTTTCCCAAATGTCTGCTGCTGGTAAACTTATGGGACAAGACCTGAACCAGATGATTAATGCCGGATTCAATCCGTTGCAGATTATGGCAGACAAGACCGGAAAATCTATTTCGACCCTCAAAGAAGAAATGGCTAAAGGGGCAATATCTGCTGAAATGGTACAACAAGCGTTTATAGATGCTACTTCGGCAGGTGGCAAGTTTTATAATATGTCTGAGAACGCTTCAAAGACTATTAATGGGCAGCTATCTATGATGCAGGATGCAATAAACACAGTGTTTAATGAATTGGGTACTAAGTCGGAAGGCGTTATTATGGATGGTATTCAGATGACCACTTCATTAATTCAGAACTACGAAACTGTTGGTAAGGTATTGACTGGTCTTGTTGTTACTTATGGAGCGTATCGTACTGCTGTGATGCTTGTTACTGCTGCTGAAAGCAAGCATACCCTTGTGGAAATTGGACTTACTAACGCTCGTATATTGGCAAGGAAAGCACAACTGGCTCTTAATGCAGCTATGCTTACTAATCCTTATGTGGCAGTGGCTACGGTGGTAATTGGATTAACATCTGCTATGTGGGCATTGCATGATTCATCTACCGAAACGGAAAAAGCCCAAAGAAGGTTTAATGAACAGCAAGAGGAAGCTGCTAAACAGGCACAGGAACATAAACAGAAAATTGATGCTCTGATACAGAGTTCTCGTGATATTGCATTGTCTGATTTGCAGAGAGGTGAAAATTTGGCGGCGTTACGAAGTGAATATCCCAAAATATTTGCCCAATACGATATTGAAACGATAAAACTTGCTGATATACTTAAACTAAAGCAACAGATAGCAGAAGAAGATGCGAAACGAGTTGGAGAAAAGCAAGCTAAAAACCTTTTTGATATAGAGTCAGAAATAAAGTACTATGAAAATCTCCTAAAAACTTTGTCTGGTCAGCAAGGCGTTGATGGCTATGTGAAAAAGCTAAAAGAACTTCGTTCCACTCGTAATGTAATGTTGCAAGAAAAAGGGAAGAGTATTTCGGAACAGTTCATATCCAGTCTAAAGGATATTGATATTAGTGAGTTTGATCGCTATATATCTGAACTTGAAAAAAGAATTAAAGGACAAGGTGAGAATGGTTCTATAAAACTACGTTTGCCTATTGATGTGAAAGGTTCTTTGTCCGATGAAGCAATTTATAAGGTGAAAGATATTAAGACACTTATAGATACAGCTAAATCAACCAAGCAGACTCGTATTGAATCTGAAAAGAATAAGACTACTTATCAGCAAGATTACGAGAAAGCCAAGAAAGACTGGGAAGAAGCTAAAAAGAAACTCTCAGAAATAGAAAAGGATAAATCTAAGTTTACCTCAAAGCAATATGAAGAAGCTAAGAAACGAGCAGATACGACCCAAAAAGCTTATAAAGATTTAGGTGGAGTTACTGGAGGTTCATTAACCAAACAAGAAAATCAAGCTCAGATTAAGCAGCAAGAGAGGCTATCCGATCAGCTTCTATCCCTCCGTAGAAAGAACCAGCAAAATGAAATCAACCTCATGGCTGAGGGTACTGAAAAGAAATTGGCACAAATAGACTTAGACTATCAGAAAGAACTGGATGCTATTCGAAAGCAGGAACAGGAATGGACAAAAGCCAATGGAGGAATACTTACTCAAGAACAATCTGCACAGATTTCCCTTTCATATTCACAGGCAGAAAATAAGCGTGACAAATCAATCTCTGATGTGAACAAAGAAGAGCTTGAAGCCATGAACCGCTATCTAAAAGAATACGGTACATTCCTACAAAAGAAAGAAGCCATAACAAAAGAGTATAACGACAAAATAGCCAAAGCTACGACCGAAGGTGATAAAAAGATGCTTCAAAAGGAAATGGCAGAAGCTATTCAAAACATTGATTTGTCTGAACTGAAAAAAGGAATGAATTGGGAGCAGGTCTTTGGTAATCTCGATAAGGTATCCACTGATACTTTGAAAAGGCTAAAGTCAAATTTGAAGGACTTCGTTTCGTCCCAAAAAGACTTATCTCCGGAAAATCTAAAAGAACTGGTAGATGCTATCGAAAGGATTGATGATAAGGTTTCAGAACGCAATCCTTTTGAAGCTATGTCTGTTTCCTTTAAATCCCTTAAAGATGCCACTGATGCTCAGCGTGAAGCGCAGGAAGCATATAACAAGGCTCTCAAAGAAGGTACGGATGAAGAAAAGAAAAATGCTAAGTCTACTCTCGAAAGTGCAAAGAATAATAAACAGAAAGCTTTGTCGGAAGCCACTACTGCCTTGCATAAAGGAGTTGAAGAGATAGGCCAATATGTGGATGCCGGTAATCAGGTTATCGGTATTATGGAAACGCTCGGTGTAAAGACCCCGGAATGGCTGGAAGGTACAATGTCCGGGTTCGGTGAGATGTTAGACGGACTGGGGAGCATCGACCTGATGAAACCTATGTCTATTGTTACCGGTGGTTTGCAGACTGTTAAGGGGGCGCTTACCTCCGTAATTTCTTTAGGAGGACTTATCCCAGGTTTTGGAGGCGCAGATTATTCCGGTTATGAGAAGATGAAAGCCCAATACGAACACCTCATAACTATTTGGGATGAACTCATAAATAAAAAGATGGAATACATTGATATTAACTATGGTACGGAAGCCATGAAGGCTGCGGAAGAAGCCGAGCAGCTTGTTAATATCCAAATAAGCAGACAGCGTCAATTGATTAAACAGCTTGCTTCCAGCGGGGCAAGTGCAGGTTCACACTCATTGGGATATCGTATTGCTAAACGCCTTTCTCCGGAAGATTTTAAAAGGATATCGGATCTTGCAGGAGAAAAGATAACGGCGGAGTGGCAGCTTTGGGATTTATCTTCTGAAAAGATAGAAAAGATACTTACTGATGAAAAGCTCGTTTCTGTTTTAGATACTGTTAATAAGGATTTTGTTACTTACTTGCAGAATATTGCCAATTATGGAGATCAGCTTACTGAGATTGCAGAAAAGGAAAAAGAGGCTATCACAGGAATGAGCTTTGACGAATTTAAAAACGGATATGCTGATTTACTTTCTGATTTGGATAGCACTAATGAGGATTTTGCCGATAACTTTGAGAAGCATTTGCAAAATGCGATTTTTAAGTCTCTTATTGCTAATGAATACAAAGACAAAATAAAAGAGCTATATGATACTTGGGCGAAGTATGGCGAAGATGGCCTTTCTGACAATGAAGTTCAACAGCTTCGTGATATGCAACAGCAGTTGGCCGATAGCTTGCTTATTGAACGTGACAAGCTAATGAACGCTTTTGGCTGGGAAACTGATGTTGAAAAAACTCAACAGACACCAACTATGGGGTATTCCGTAGCTGCTTCTCAAGATAGTGTGGATGTATTGAATGGGCAACTTAATGCACAAAGAATAGGGGTGGAAGAAATTAAACAGCAAAATATCAATCAATCTCAATCACTTAATCTATTAACTGCCAAAACGGATGCCGTTCTTTCTGTTGATATTGAAACAAGAAATATAGCGGATGAGACACGAGATTTGATAGCTCAATCTTATCTTGAACTTGTACAAATTTCAGAGAATACAGGAAACTCTGCTAAGTATCTGAAAGAGATTAAGGCGGATATTGCAGAAGTAAAAAAGAATACATCAAATTTATAAATTATGAATGAGTTGTTAACTCACTTTTAAATTCAAATGTAATGAAAGCAAAAATTAAAATAATGCCCGGTATGAGATTTGGAAGGCTTGTCACTATAAAGAAAGTAGAAAAGTTACCAAATGATAAAGGCAAGCATAATAAATGGCTTTGTCAATGTGATTGCGGCAACACCAAAGTTGCACGCTCAAATCTACTAAGAAATGGTCAAACTAAAAGTTGTGGTTGTCTGATGAAGGAAACTGCTGCAAAAAATTCAAAATCATGTATTACTCATGGCCTTGCTTTCAAAACGCCACTTTATACTATATGGTCAGGAATGAAGCAACGGTGTTATTACTTAAATAGCAAACATTATAAGGATTATGGTGGTAGAGGAATATGTATTTGCCATGATTGGCGCGAAAATTTCAAATCATTTTATGATTGGGCGGTAAATAACGGATATAAAAAGGGGCTAACAATAGACCGTATAGATTGTAATGGTAATTACGAACCTTCAAATTGTAGATGGATAACAATCATAGAGCAATCAAGAAACAAACGTTCAAATCGTCTTTTAGAATATAAAGGAGAGGTTAAACCACTCATTGAATGGTGTGAAATTCTTGGATTAAAATATAGTACAATAAGAGCAAGATTGAACAAATACCATTGGTCAGTAGAAAAATCATTTAATAAACCAATTAAAAAGCATAATAATGGGAAATGACTTATTAATTAACAGCAAAGATGCTTATACCACATGGGGTGTGAGAATGGGTCGTGGCTTCCTTGATGCAATCGGAGCTTCTTCCCCTATGAAAGATTTTATTGAAAATAAATCCCGGTTGGAACATGGAAAACAGGTAATTATCGCCAATCCTAAATTGGATGAACGAGAAATAACCTTGTCGTTCACTATTGAAGGAAGTTCTCAAACTGATTATCAAACAAAGAAAAAATCTTTCTTTGAAGAATTGTACAAAGGTGCAGTTGATATTCAAATTCCCGATAATAGCAATGAGATTTATCATCTGATTTATCTTGGGAAAAATATTACCTATGCGCAAAGTGCATATCGTAGTTTTGGCAAAGTTTCGATGAAGTTTTGCGAGCCAAATCCTGCCAATAGAACCTAATTTGTGACCTCCTTTCTGATGTCACGTTTGGAAGCTCTAATTTTTAGGGCTTCTTTTTTTTATACCCGAAATTTGATGTCGTTATGATAGACATCAAAGACATATCTGGAAAAATATTATTATCAGTTCCTATAACTGAATCTTGCGAACATGTGGAAGAACTCATGCAGTCCGACCATATTGTTTTGTCATGGAATTCGGATAAATCAGATATATTACCTATGGGGGCTTATATTGAATATGGCGGTGAAAAGTATTCTCTTCTTGAGCCATATTCTCCCATACAGAAGAGCGAGGAAGAGTTTTCCTACCAGCCTTTGTTTAAGTCTGTGGTTATGTATTGGGCTAAAGTCTCATTTTTCATGTACACTTATTCTTCCGATGATGTAATAATAGGTCGTGAACCGGATTGGACCTTAACGGATAATCCAGCAAACTTTATGTCGTCAATTTGTAAGGCGATTAAAAATGAGACAGGTGAGACTTGGACTTATACGGTTGATGCGTCACTTTCTGCCTCCGCTACATTGTCTTTTCAGTCGGTTGATATCTATTCTTCCCTGAATAGTATAGCTAATGCTTTTGAGACTGAATGGTGGATAGATAAAGCTAACAAGGTAATTCATTTGTCTAAAGCAGAACATGGAATTGCCGTTAGGCTTGAAGTTGGCAAGAACATTACAGTACCGACCGTTACAGTCGGTAAGGAGGGGTATTATACTCGTTTTTACGCCTTTGGATCTACAAGGAATATCGTTCAGGACTATGAAGGGGCTAATGTCAATAATTTGGTAAACAAACGTCTCACTCTTGATCCTGTTAAATATCCTAATGGGTACAAAGATATTCGTCCTGATTTAAAGCAAGGAGAAATATTTCAAAAGATATTAATATTCGACAATGTCTATCCTTCTTCATCTTTAGAAATATCCGATGTGCGTGTGCGTCTTATGTGGACTATCGGGGAAGATGGGGAAAAAGTTCAGGTAGGTACTGATAATGAAGGCAATCCTATATACGACCAATATTCAATATGGTATTTCAAAGTACCGGGATTTGTCTTAAACAACACTATTTACAGCAAGGACAACCCAGAAGGTATGTTGATTTCAGGAAAAGCCTTGTCTGTTCATTTTGAATCCGGCGCTCTTCAAGGAAGGGAATTTGAGCTTATTTATCATGACAAAGCGGAAACGGTATCAAGTGCTGACGGTACAAGTGTTATCCTTACTCCTGGGGATTATGAAATCAAGTTTAAGGAGGAAGGGACGTATATCATACCTGCTATAACGTCACTCATCCCTAATAATGGTGATGAGATTATCTTATTCAACATCCGCATGCCGGAAGAATATACAGGTTCTGCCTATTTGGAGCTTGAATCGGAAATGAATAAGGAGATATCACGTCTATCTTCTGATCTAAACAATTATCAGTTTTCATCTAACCCAATATCATTTAGTGAGAATAACCCTGATTTATCAATAGGCCGGAAAATTACCTATGTAAATGGAGGATATTCTTTCTCTACTCGTGTAATAAAGCTTGTTACCAAGATAGATTTTAAATACATTCAGTCTATTACAGTAGGCAATGAGAAGATTAAGGGAAACACTCAAGAATTGAAAGAAGAGGTTATATCCGCCAATAAGGATATAAACTTGCTTTCTGTTCTTAATGATATGACTACTTCCCTCACGCAGTCGTATAACAGAACCCAACAAATGATGTTGGATGGATTTGCAGCAATAAAGAATATCTGGCAATTCAAAGAAGATGAAAGTGGGGCTAAGTACGCTTATTCAAAATTCCCCGTTGTTACCGCCTACGGAGTAACCATGTACGCAGGCGCAGACGTTCAAGTCCCTTCAATCTACGAAGGTCTCCCAATAGACGGTGTGACGATACAGTGGGTTGATGGAAAGCTTGTCTCAACAGGTGGAAAGGGTACTGCTAATGGTATAGTGGTTAACGGTAATACTTACACTCCTAATGAGGACGGAATAATCACCTTGCCTAATTATCCGACTTCGCTTGAATGGGGCAACATATCAGGAAAACCCAGCTGGATAGGTAGTACAAAGCCCTCTTACTCATGGGATGAAATTGGCGGTAAACCGTCAGTGTTCCCTACCAATTGGGAGAATGTTTCGGACAAACCCTCATGGATAGGCGCCACCAAACCGACCTATAATTTCAGTGAGATACAGAATAAGCCTACCACCCTTGCGGGCTATGGCATCACAGACGCATACACCAAAAACGACATATCCGGGCTATTAGCCGATTACGTAACCAAATCGGGTGCACAGGACATTACAGGTATCAAGTCGTTTATAAACGGCTTGAATATCGGTGATATACTTGTGAAGAAGCATTCTGACGGAGTGGTTGAGTTAGACGGTGATTTGATTTTGACAGGTAGTCTTACCATGTACGCACAAGGCAGTCATACGGCATCCACCATTCTTGATGCGCTTCCGATTGACAATACTACCTTGTCCAAAGAGGGTGGTGTATTAAGCGTAATAGGCGGTGTTGGCGGTGGATCAGTAGACGGGATTATACTTAACGACACAACCTATTCCCCGAACGAGGAAACGAAGTTGATTACATTGCCGAATTACCCCACCACATTGCCAGCAAGTGACGTGTATTCTTGGGCCAAGCAGCCGAACAAGCCGAGTTATTCGTTTGGTGAGTTGTCCTCTCATCCTACTACGCTGGGGGGATATGGGATTACGGATGCTTATACGAAGTCTGATGCTGACGGAAAGTATGTTTTGAAGGCTGGTGATACAGTAACTGGTGATTTGAGTGTCGCAGGTCAACTATTTGCAGGTAATGAACAGTTTGTAGCTACTTTGTTATACACTTTTATCGGAAGAGATAAAGGTATTTATTTTTCTAATGACGCAAATAATGGTTCTTTATACGTAAACACACACTATGACAGGAGTCATCAAGCAGGATCGTTTATTATAAATGAAGCTAATGGCGTAGTAACTTTTCAAAATAACCCCACCGTAAAAAGTAATACCATTCTCCACACAGGCAACTACGCAGGCGAACTGGATAACCGTTACGTCAACAAGGCAGGGGATACGATGACAGGAAAATTGTTATTTAACGCAGATTCTGGCATTGACCTTATATCTATTCCAAGAACCAAGTCTGCTATCAGTTTTAATAATGCAGGTTCCAATAGAATTGGAATTAACTTCACAGACGGAGACGGTAACCTAAGAATAGCTAGAACTGATATTAATCAAGACTGGGCAAGCGGAGACGTAAATATTCTTTTAGGGTCTAATAATTATAAAGTTTGGCATGCCGGCAACGATGGTTCAGGTTCAGGGCTGGATGCGGATTTGTTGGACGGTAAACATCTTGGTAATGTAGGAGATAGAGTGATGCGTCAAATTGGCTTCCCTGATTACAATGAATTTGGTTCTACTGATACTAACGTCTATTTAAGAAAGGTATTAGGCTGGTGTTATAATAATGTTAATACTGGGGCTGATGACTCTTTATTTATTGGAGTCGGACATCCTAATGCATTAGGTAATATGCAGATACAAGTGTATTGTAATAGTGGAATAAATGAAGAAGGATATCCAGGATACTCAACAGGTGTATACTTTCCGTTAGACAGTAACCCGATTATTTTTGGTACAACTGAGAATAATTATTGGCAAAAGACATTAGCTTGTATTAGTGATAATGTAGCGTCCGCCACTAAGCTGCAAACCCCTCGCACAATATTCAGCAAGCCTTTTGACGGTACAAGCAATGTAACAGGAGGGGCTAAATTTAATGGTATCTGCATTGAGACAGATAACAACGGAAATGATAGCGGAAGAGGTAGTGAGATAAATAATTATGTCGATAGTCTGCGCTTACAGCATGCTTCATCTAATAACTTAATTTGCTGTATGGGTGGCGGCAACGTCGGCATAGGCACTCCATCGCCAAGTTTTAAGCTTCATGTGAATGGAGATATTGGAGTAGTTGGAACTATTGACTATGGCTATCTTACAGGTGGCAACGAGCGCAACTTGTTATACCAGCAAATGGCAGATAATGATTTCTTCCGTATTAGGTGCGGTGGCCCGTCAAATCAAGGCTGGGTAGAGATTGCAACAGCGGATGACGGCACAGAGCCTATCTATGTAAGGCAATACACAGGTGAGTTTGCGTCAATTACAAGAACTTTAACGCTGCTGGATGGAAGTGGCAATACGCATGTTCCTGGCATGTTATTCTCAAACTATCATAGTTGCGCGTGGGATGGTAATGGTGATATAGGCGGGCTTGGCAACTACACAAACGGTGATTTAACTCTGTCATCTTTAAGAAGAGGCATGTATCTTCGTTTGGTCGCAACAAATTCGAGTATCGCATTTATAACTACCGGAAATAGTGGCTCTATCGCAGCGTCAATAGACCAATACGGCAATTTCCTTGCCACTGGCGGAATAACAATGTACTCCGACTTAAGAAAGAAGAACGTCCTGAACAGCATCATCGTACCTCTTGACGTAATGGCAAACGCTGACCTTTTCGATTACACTTTCAAGACGGATGAAAAATGCAAGGTCAGAGCAGGAACGAGCGCCCAGTATTGGAACGCATTTCTTCCACAGGTGACAGACACAGACAATGAGGGCTTCTTCACAATGAGTTATGATGTGCTTGCAACTACATGCGTACTGTCTATGGCAAAGCATTTCCAAAGATTTTTGATAGAGGATTTCAATAACCACGAAACGAGAATAGAGTTTCTTGAAAGAGAGAACAAGGAGCTGAAAGATAGCAATAAAGAAATGATGAACCGTATTATCGAACTGGAAAGGAGGGCAGCATAATGGCAGTGTATAATATATTACCGAGTACAAACCTTAAAACAGAGGATATACGCGATACGCTTAATGCAAACGGAGGGAGTGTTTCCAATGACTGCTTAACGTTCTTTACAGATGCTGCTAATATTAGGATATGGGCGAAGTATAAGCCGTTCAAATACCCGAAAAACTTTAACGTAACCGATAATGAGCGCAGTTCGAGAAACTGGGGATTATCTAATGTGCCGTATTGGGACAATGTCAACTACATGGCTGATTATGTCCGTAACGGCTCGCCTCTTGCTGGAAATTGTGGTACTCCTTATTTTGCCTATATACCTCCAGTCGGTGGCACTTCGGAACCCCTAAGGCTTGAAGATTTCAGGGGATATTATACTGAAGCTGTACAACCATATCTACCTTATAATGACTCTGTAATGATGGCTGACAGCACAACCGCCTTTTCAATAACGGTTCCTGTTAACGTACAACCGTCTCAGCAATACAACCTTACATTAGCCGATCTCCATTATATTAATTCGGGAGGTAGTGTAGTTGGTGATTGGAGAAATAGCTATTTATGTCTCGGACTGCTAAAGATTGGTAGTACAGAGTTTTATATGGCTACTGGTAACGCTTCTGTCGCTGATGACCCAACAATAGGCAATTATCCGGGTAATGCTATATTCGTATTTGACAGGGTTCGCCATGCTGCCGGAAAATATAAATCATTCCTCTTTGTTTCGAGCGTTAAGGATGTAGGTTCAAGTACGGCTCCTACGTCCGGTTTCTTCACGCCGTTAACATTCACATACGGTGAGGTTACATTGAAGAATTACGCGCCACCAGTAGAGTTAAAAGAATTAAGCGCTACTAAGATTAGCACCGGAACAAAGGTAATATCTGTAAACTGCAAGATATACAATAATACCAACAGTAGATTATCGGCCAATATCAAGGTTACTATATATACTCAGTATGAATCTGTTATAAACACATTTACTTACAACGAGTACATTGACGCCGATACCTACCTTAGTTTCGGCAAGTCATATCTTGGTTCTCAAATATCCAATTTTGACGGAGCAAAAAAAGTGAATGTAACTGTCGTAATCAATGGACAAACACTATCTCAAACAGTAGATATACAGAATTATTAATGTAATAGACCATGAAACAATTCAAATCATTATCAGACAAGCGGCTTATCATTGAAGCCGAGGTAAACGGGAAGAAAGGCTTCTTCCTTATCGATACAGGTGCGAGTGTTGGGCTTATTGCCGAGGACAAGGTAAAGAAGTTCGACATCGTGAGAGGACGCAAATACCCCGGCTCTCTTGTTGGTGCTGGCGGTGAAATGGAAGATGTGTATTACTGCAATACGCTTGTGCGGTTTGGCGGGAAAGATATTCCGCAGTTCCTCATTACCGACATATCAGGCGTGAGAAACAGCATAGAGCGTGAGACCGGGATAGAGATATTGGGAATAATCGGCCTTTCCCAAATGAAAATCACATCGATGCAAGTAGATGCAAATGACAATATGATAATAATAGAATAGTAACCAATAAAAACAAAAGTTATGAGTACATCAACAACCGCCGCAGAAAAAGTGGCTTATGAAAAGTTAGTGAGAGCAACAGTAAGAGTGAATAACTCCGTAGACGAATCTAAGGTCTATGACATTGAAGCGGATGCCGAGATAAACAACGGCATTGTAGGTAATATCAATTCAGGCACAGTGAAGAAAGACGGCTCACAGGTGGCTACTTTCAACAGTTACGGCAACGAGAACCTGAGCATCAACCATAACGTGGGAGACAAGCAGGAGCAGTGCAACATCACCGCGGCCGTCAATACCTTTATTGCCGACACGAAAGCCAAGATAGCTACCGCACAGCCTGTTTCATTGTAATTGTACAACATTAAAAGAATAATAAAATGAGCGAAAATAAAAAATCAAAAAAGGAAATGACAACGAATACCGTCCTGTCGGTATATAAGCTCCTTAATGATAGCAAACTTACCAAAATGGAAGATAAGGATAAGTTCATTGTGATTAAGGCGGTAAGAAAGCTCAAACCTATTGCGGCCGACTTTGACGATTTTCAGAAAGACGCGCAGGAAAAACTAAAGGGGGAAAACTTCGAGGAGATGCAGAAGAAAGCCCAGCAATGGCAAAAGGACGGCGATAAAACCACTTTGGCAGAAGATGAGCGTAGGGAAATCAACAAGTTCTTCAACGAATACTACAAGAAGTTGGAAGAGTGCCTGAAAGAAGAAACGGAAAGAAAGCATGAATTGGAGTATGAAAAACTATCAGAAGATGCTTTCGGTAAATTCATCTCCAGCAATGACTTCAAGGTAGATGATATAATCAAAATTCAAGAAGTAATGGTTCAGTAATCAAGAAGGGGTTGTGTCATGAAAAAGGTAAAGGTTGATTTGTTAGTTGTTGGTAATCTATTGGTTATCAGCAACTTGCGAGGGGGGGGTAAAATCCTCTAATTGGAATTGTTATGCAGATGAAAGCCTATATGAAGCGGACAGGGTCGTACATGGAGACTACGAGATTGACGGTGACAGTGATATGTCTATTGCTGTTACTGGTGGTATCACCATTATACGGAAGGAGGTATGATATGGCTATTGTACCTAATACCGATGTCAACCTTGCAGGTAACATACGTGACGTACTGAACTCTGCCGGGGGAAGTGTCACTAATGATGTGATAACATTCTTCCAAACGAGGGCTAACATCAACAAGTGGGCCAAATACAAACCTTACCGAAAGGCAACAAACTTCAACCTTGATTATAGCACAGACCCTACACGTGCGGACGGGTGTATGTGGGGAATGGTTACCCCAACATTGAAGGCGGGATATGTGTATTTCAATAAAATGGCTTATGAAATTACCACAAACCCTTCTCAGGCAAATTACCCCAACTGGGAATATCAGCTTCCGAGAGGCGGACAGGGTGAGCCTTACCGACTTGGTGATTTCAAAGGATACAATACCGCGGCTGTCCAGCCGTTTACAACAGGCATAACTAATTATAAGTCGGAACTGAATATGTTTGATGAAGATAGCTTCACTGCTTTTTGCATGATAAATTCGGGGTCCGATTTTAATTTCAGGGACTTTTTTACGGCATCTTCCGGATATAGGTTTGTTGTTGAATGCTACTTGGAAACGGGTATGCCTTTTTATGTAATGGACGCTCCGACTTACAAACAAATATCAGGGCAAGATATTGCAAACGTTACCGACTGGGCAGAATATATAAAGATCCAGCTTTCGCAGATAATGCAGAATACAAGCCAGCTTGTCGGGCGGTCGCTGTATGTATGTATGGGTGTTCAGAAAATAAGCTCAAGTGGAAGTGCCGAGGGCGGAACGGGCATTGTAGCTCCATGGAATGGCAGCGATACTCCGTTTTTCAAAAGGATTAGCATAGTAAACTATTTCAGCCGCCGGGCAAGCCTTACCTATGTGGCGTTTACGTTGGTTAATCCTACTTGGTATTCAAGAGACAGCGACCTTACTTTCTCTTTTTCAGGCACAAGATATTTTTGTGTAAGGATGAAGATAGAGCGTAAGGCGAAGGGGATGTACATTATTCCTGAAAACTCATCGTTCACGCCTTCTTCAGGAGAAGGGACCATAAAAATAAGATGCTCTGTTGTGGCCGGAACATATCAAAGCAGCCAGTTCGGACAACCCGCAAATAGTTCTTTGCAGAATATCAGTCAGATATATATAGAGCCTTCTTCAACCGAGGGACAGTATCAGGAGTTCTATTTGGTTTTCAGCAGCCTGTTAAGGTCCGGCACCGCTTCTTATTTGGTCTTTGAGGCTACCTCTGACAATAAAGGTTCATTCGTAACTATGGATGTTCAGACAGTGAATATAACTTGCAGATAGTACGATGAAACAAATAAGCAAATTCCCCGTTCCACTCTCACGAGCCAAACGGGGATGCACAGTAGTTAGTTTATTGATGCTGTCTGCAAAGATAAAGAAATTAATATAGAAACGAAATGAAACGTATTAAAAGATATATTATAAAAAACCCGCCATGTTCTCACGAATAAGGCGGGCAAGGCAGACCATTTAATACGAACAGTAATCTTGATACTAAAGTCTGCCTGATTAATCAAATTTACGCTTACAGTTTGTACGTGACACAAAGATAGGAAGAATTTTAAACATAACGATAAAATGAAAGAAAACATTGTTACCCAAAGCATACCGGGTGGATTCGCGGTGATAGCAAGCAGCTTTATTATGCAGTCATTGGAGCATATGATACCTTGGCTGATAGTATCATTTTCAGTTATTATCTGCGATTTGGCGTTTGGAGTTAGAAAGAGTTTATTAATGAATGAGGAAGTACGTTTCTCCGGAGCCATACGCCGTACTATGGGTAAAATGGTAACTTACTTTGCCTTTGTCTGCATGGTTGTGATGATAAACATTGCTTCCGGGGACAAGTGGAACATTGATATATATTCCTGTCTCTTTGTGTGCTTTATAGAGTTTTGTTCTATTATAAGCAACATATTAAAGCCTAAGGGGTATGATTTCAACATATTAAAGGCTTTGGGCGTATTCTGCAAAAAGGTTTTTAATGTTGATAAGGAAGATGTTAGTGAGATAATAACGAAAGATAAGGAGGAAAAGAAATGAATATTAAAGATTACTTCGACATTCAGGAACTTGTATGCCGACACGTGTACGAGAAGTTCGGTGATAACGCTTGGCAGTTCTTCGATAACCGCCTGTTGGAAACACTGCTTGTTATCAGGGAGAAACTTGGCAAGCCTATCTATGTGAATAATTGGCAGGTAGGCGGTAATGTGACACAACGAGGGTTAAGATGCAATGTCTGCCAGCTTGTCGCAGAAAAGACAAGGCTTGAGAAAGTGTACGTATCGGCACACATACAAGGTACGGGCATTGATTTCGATGTAAAGGACATGACGGATCTTGAGGTGCGCAACTGGATTAAGGCAAACCAAATACTTCTTCCTTATCCCATAAGACTGGAGCAGGATGTTACTTGGGTGCATCTTGACATGCGTAATGACGGGACAAAGGGTAAAGTCATATATTTCAAAGGATAATGCCATGAAAGAACTAAGAAATCTATTGTTTTGGGCGTCTGTTGGATTGCTGGCTATGCTGCTGGTGTTCGTGTTTGCTTCGTGCCGAACGAGGACGATCTATGTGCCTGTTGAAACCAAAGTGCTTGACAGTATAGTCTACCACGATACAACGTTTCAGGAGAAGCTGATACCTTATAAAGACAGCGTATCTACCCGCGATACTGTGTCATTCCTGCATAACCCGTATGCTTATAGTTATGCGTCTTGGAATAAGGGGATATTGAACCACTCATTAGGCATCTATCCCCAATCTACGGTGACGGTCAAGATACCTTACTTCATTGAAAAGATAAGAAGAATTGAAGTGCCAAAGCCTTATCCTGTGGAAAGAAAACTATCATGGTGGGAACGGTTTAAAATCAATTACGGAGGTGCGAGCATGATGCTAAACATTGCATGTGTCGCATTGGCCGTTATTTGGCTTGCCATAAGGATAAAAAAGAAATAAGTGTAGAAGTTGGCTTTAGCTGACGCTCTTTCGGGGCTTAGAGTAGAAAGAAAGCCCCAACCCGTACTGACTACCAATCCGCAACGGGCAAACATCACGAGGACTGTTTAAGGGCTTTCATTAGCTATTAACGGTTTTCGTGATGTTTTGTTTTTGTATAACCCTAATATTTTTTTGAAATGGAGAAATTAAAAAGAATTTACGAGAAAGCGGAAAAGGCGGTCTGTGAGATTGCGGACATTGAATTAGACAAGTTCCTTACCTCGCATGAGGAGAAGTACGTAGACGCCCGGTCCATCCTTGTAGACTGGCTTATAAGGGCCGGATTCACAGAGAAGATGATAGAGAAGTATTCAGGCATGAGCCAGCAACGTATTAACTCGTTAAAGAACGGCTTTATTCGCAGAAAACAGAAAATGAGCGTTGATTTGTTCTTACAAGAAACAAACAAGCAACTTACAAACAGCTTACAAATAACTATTTGATTAACAAACGACTTATCCTGTCCTTTGCTGTGCAGCCAATAGTGGCTGTAATTCCAAAAATAGTTATTATGGAAGCAGAAGTAAAACAAATTATCAAGGAAAAGGAGTATGTCCACGATGAGAATCGTAAGGAATATGCTTCAAAAGGCGTTGGTAATGCAGCACTCGCAACAGGTATCATCGGTACCGCACTGGGCGCAGCCGCCATTTGGGGCCGCGGCAGAGGTATCGGTTTCGGCGGCGGCATGCCTGAAAACGTAAACATCAACACAGTAAGTGATGCTATCGCAGGACGTAGCGGTGCGGCTCCTACCGCGTTCGGTGCTTATTCACATTCTTGTGAAGCCCAGTTGGCGCTTACTAACGAGATGTGGGGACTAAAGGTTAACACCCTGAATCAGATGTACCAGCATCGCGATACGGATGTTGCCGAAAAGTTCGGTTTGTGGAAGTCACAGGTAGACGGGGATTTCGGCCTGTACAAGTCCATGCGTGACCTCTACGATGTTCAGACAGACAAGTTGAATAACGCTGCATTTGGCCTGTATAAGAGCCAGCGTGACGGCTTCGATGTACTCAACGCCCGTATTAGCGGACTTGAAAAGGAAGTTGCAGTAGGTGCCGCTATCCGTCCTTACCAAGACAAGCTTATCATGTGTGAAATCGACAAGGCGTTCACTGCGTCTATCAACCACACAGACAGACTTGACTGTCGCAACATCAAGGGTGTCGTAACTTTGCCGAGCACTCCTACTGTGACCGGGTTTCCCAGTCAGAGATGCGGTTATTGCCCGGGAAGCAATCCGGCTCCAGCAGCCTAACAAGCCAAAGCGCAAGACCAAGCGCAAAAAGTAAACGGTCAGTGGAGGGTATGCCTGCGGGCATGCTTTCCACTTTCCAATTATCAACCACTGACTAATGAAATTATGAATAATATCTTCTTGAATGACCCTATATTGGGCGGTAGCAGCTTTGACACCAAGATAGCGGAGTTGCAACAGGCCCAGCAACAAGTAGAGATGCAGAAAAGGATGTATGAGCAACAAATAGCCCAACAGCCTACACAGCAACCTAAAAGCCAGTCTCCAGTATGGGATGAGGTAGATGCTTTATGGGACGGAATGACAGAAAAAGAACGTGAGATTATTGCTTCCACAGAGGAGTTTCAGGAAAGCAGTAATCATATTACCATGATACTGAATGAACAATACATGGCAATGATGCGTCCGGTAGTTGAACAGAGCCAAGCCGGAAAGGATGCGCTTGACAATCACCTCACCCTGTTGAAGCGGTTAAGGAAATCGACACAAAAGGAAGCAGATGCCGAACTGGACGATTTCAAGGAATACAAAGAAAAGTATTCCGACATGCCTTATGCTGAATATAAGAAAATGAAAAGTGAACAATCTAAGAAAGGAGCGAAGAAATGAAAGCAACTGACATAAATAAATTCAAAGGCGATCTGAAAGCCGCCATTCAAGAATGGGTTGAATATAGGATAGACGAGCTTTTCCCTACTAAGCCACAGACTAAGGTCTTGTTGAAACGGGGTTTGAATAATTATCTTTCAAAGGCTGACGGAAAGCTGAATAGTATGATAGACAACTCCCTGCTGTTCATTACGGACGAGAACGGAACAATAGATACGGATGTTGCTATTGATATGTTCGTTGACATGTTCAAAGAAATGGATATCCAAGAATACAAAATCGGCATGATACCGATAACCGTAGGAAAAGGCGAGATTGTGGCCGAACTTCCTCATAACCCGTTGCTTGATATGGTGGTGGGAAACCTCGGAAAGGTGAAGATCACTTCCGCTGATTTTCTTGAATTAAAGGAGTTGTTTACAACATAAAGCTGCATCTTATTGCACCTTATGACGTTCTTTGACATGTTGGGATTACCGCTTATTTTAATTTTTCGATTATTTCTATAATAGAGCGATGCGCTATTTTAATTTTTCGGGAAAATTTGGAATAGGAAAAACTTTATTTTAATTTTGCCATCAAGATTAAAATAGCAAATATGAAGAGTTTTAAATCAGGTACTTATATAAATCAAGGGTATTATAGTAGCTTCCAGCCTAATTTTATAAATAAGGCTTGGGATATTTCTGATATGGAGGTAGTTACTTTGTCGAGCAAAGCTGATAGGATGCTCGGAAGATTAGATATGTATTCCGAACATATTCCTAATATTGACCTGTTTATTAGCATGCATGTAATGAAAGAAGCCACGCAATCATCTAAAATAGAAGGAACGCAAACCAATATGGAAGAAGCCATCATGTCTAAAGAAGATGTTCCCCTTGACAAAAGAGATGACTGGGTAGAAGTTCATAACTACATCAATGCCATGAATGAAGCTATTAAGTTATTGGATGAATTGCCTTTTTCTTCCAGATTGATAAGAAACGTTCATAAAATTCTTTTGCAAGGCGTAAGAGGAGAACATAAGCAACCTGGAGAATTTAGAAGAAGCCAAAATTGGATAGGAGGTTCAAATATAAATGATGCTATATTCGTTCCACCTATCCATTCGTCTATACCAGATTTAATGGAAGATATAGAAAAATTTGCACATAACGATAAGATATTCTTTCCTGAGCTGCTTAAAATAGCTTTGATACATTATCAATTTGAAACGATACATCCTTTTCTTGACGGGAATGGGCGGACTGGAAGACTGATGATTACCTTATATTTGGTAAGCAAAGGTATTTTAAAAAGACCTATTTTATATCTGTCCGATTATCTTGAAAAGCATCGGAACTCTTATTATGCCAGTCTTATGCAAGCAAGAGAAAATAACGATATATCTGGCTGGTTTAAGTTTTTCCTTACAGGGATTGTTAAAACAGCAGAGAATGGTGTTAGGACTTTTGAAGAAATACTATTGCTTCAAAAAGAAAATGAAGAAAAAATAAAATCGTTAGGAAGCAGATCTGCAAACGCGTTGAAAGTTGTTACTGAACTATACAAACTTCCTGTTACAGATGCCAATATGGTCGCAAATATAACAGGAATTAGTAGTGCTTCTGCATATACTTTAATTTCAAGTATGGAAAAATGCGGAATACTATCCGAAGTTACTGGAGGAAGAAGAGGGCGAATTTATATGTTAAAGAAGTATTTTGATATATTTGATAAATGACATTTAAAAGAGTTGTTCTATGATTTAGGCGGTAATCCAAACGGTTTCACCGCCTTTTTTGTGTCCGGGCGGTATCCAAATACGGCACATTGTATATCTATATGCTTATGCGTAACATGATAGACATATTAATAGACCAAGCAGACGGCATGATGTACTATGACTTCTGCCGCCTGTTCAGGGTTCTTCAATGGAACGTTTAGAGCGCTTCGAGCGTTTTGTTGATTGGATTGTGCCGCTTGCTGTGTTGGCAAGGGTGGTTTCTTTATGTTTAAATACATAATCAATAAGGGCAAAGTTTGCTTCATTTATAATAGAATAGTCTTTTTGTATATACAGCTCGGTGACTCTAAGTCTTGAGTCCACATGACATAACATCTCATTTACTACATATATCGGTATTCCTGCCTTATTAATGGCTATTGTGGCCATAGAGTGACGGGCTGCGTAAAATTGTAAATTATCTATCCCAAGTTCTGTTCCTATTTCCTTTAACCCTATATTGATAGCTCTGTTGAGGTCTGCCATAGATGAAAATCGTTCATAGAAATTGAATACACGTTCTTCCCCTTTGTGCTTTTCGATTAATTCTCTGATTATAGGATGAACCTTTACTACCATTTTGGCGTTATCGCTTCTTCGGTCTTTTGTTTTTGTGCGGAAGTAAGTGATATATTCTCCGTCAAAATTAGTTGCATTGTATAGGTCAGCGGAGTTCATTCCCATAAGGCAGAAAGAAAGAATAAAGCAGTCCTTTGCTAAATCGTGTCTGCTTGAATATCCTCTAATATACTTATTGTCGTATGGAAGATTTAATATATTCTTTATGGTTTCTTCTGGTAATGCCCTTTTCTCTGCTACATTCTGTTGTTTCGGTTTGTATTTTGAAAGGCTCTGCTTAATCCTGATAATTTCATTGTCTTCGTCATTGTAGTACTCTCTTGCCTCTTCAAATAGTCTTACTATTGATGTAGGGTATAATGATTGTGCCCTTTTCTTATGCGAAAGGTATTCCTCAAATTCCTTTAATTTTTGAACTGTAATTTCACTACAAAGGATATTATCACGATCAAAAAAATTGCAAAATGAGTTCAATGCCGTTGTATAGTTCTTAATACCTTTTATTTCTTTATGACGTTCGCACCATTTTCTGCTAAATGCTACAAAGTCTATTCCTTCTTTATTCTCTTTGGTTTTTATGTATTCTACTATTTCGTCTATATCCATAGTATTCACTTCAAGATCGAGAGAATTTATTTTATTCCTGTATATTTTTATAAGCTCTTCGCACTTGTCAAGTATCTGCTGGTTCTTTATTTTGAAAGAGGCCGTAAGATCTTTCTTTGTTACATACATTGTTGTAGATACGTATCTAACTTTTCTCTCATGGGTAAGTCTTATCAATACGTTCCAAGTCTTATCGGAACGCATTTTCTCTTTTTTTATCAATGCTTTAAAAGTTGCCATAATATATGGGTAAACAATGGGGAAACAATTTTGGTTTACTGATAAAGTTTAAAGTTTAGTAGTAAGATTGCTTTTTGTGACATCTTTTTATGAATAATATTGTAAATCCTTTATATACAACAAAAAAAAGAGGAATATTCGTTTTGAATTTCCTCTTTTTTGGGGGTGACTGAAGGGACTCGAACCCTCGACATTCAGAACCACAATCTGACGCTCTAACCAACTGAACTACAGTCACCATGTTGGTGCATTTCTTAAATGCGGTGCAAAGATAGGGATAAACTTTGATATTGCAAATATTTCGGTGAATATTTTCAAGAAAAAATAGCTATTTGCTATTCTCGCAAACTCCTGTATTGTGCTTGAACAGGAACTCTCGGGAGTTCTTTGTAAAGATATTCAGGCGGTTACGGGCTGCTTGTGGCAGTTGGTCAATGGGAGAGTAGGACGGATATAAAATGTAATTTTTCCCTCCGGTAAGAGTGGGACGGGCAGTCCATACTAAGGTGTATCCGCATTGTGCGACTCGGGAGAATGGAAAAGAAGGAATGAAAGAGTCGGGCAAGGGTGAATAACTTAATCTGCCTTGTAGCGGATGAATAGGAGAGGGCAGAGGGTATTTCTCCAGTTGCAGGGTGAAAATGAGTCCGCCGTCTGTATTTGCCGCGCTCATATTGGAAATGAAGTTTCCTAAGGAATAAACGACGGCGTGTTGCCGATTGCCTTCCTCGCGCAATTCCATAGGTTGGATTACGTGCGGATGTGAGCCGATGATATGGGTTACGCCCTGTTCCAATAGCCAGTCGGCAAGTTCGCGTTGCTCCCGGTTGGGGAGTGATTGGTATTCTTCTCCCCAGTGCATGCAGGCTATAATGGCATCCGGACGTACGGCCTGGGCACTGTGGATATCCTTTAATATTGTTTCTTTATTGATGTAATTGACTATATTGGGCGGAGTGGCCTTTATTCCGTTAGTGCCGTAGGTGTAGTTGAGTATGGCTATGCAGAAACCTTTTTTCCGGATAAAAAGAGGATAGCGCTGTGTGCGTTCGGCTACATTCCGGTAAGTGCCTGCATAGGGAATGGCGAGGGAGTCTATTTGAGCAATAGTTCGTTCCAGCCCTTTCTTGCCGCGATCCAGACAATGATTGTTCGCTGTGAGCAGAACATCAAATCCGGCATCCTTAATAGCTTGCAGATATTCGTCGGGTGCACTGAAAGTAGGGTAACCCCGATAGGGCTTTCCGCCGAGAGTCACCTCAAGGTTGCCGATTGCAATATCGGCATGGGAGATTTGTTCCTTTACGAGAGCAAAGCAAGAAGAATAATCGTATTTTCCGTCGGGGGTACGGGCAGCGTCTATTTGTGCCTGGTGTTGCATCAAATCTCCTACAAATAATAGCGTAATCCTTTTTTGTGCAGAAAGGACTACGCTATACAGTAGAAAGATAGAGGCAATGAGCGCTTTCATTACCTTTGTCTATTGGTAAATAGCTTTTTTCCCGGCTAACAGGGTGTTTTTCATTAAAGAAACAATTGTCATCGGTCCCACGCCACCGGGCACAGGAGTGATGAATGAACACTTTGGAGCAACCTCGTCGAACTTAACGTCACCGGTCAGTTTGAAACCGGATTTTTTGGTTGCGTCCGGTACGCGGGTGGTACCTACGTCTATGACAACCGCACCCTCTTTTACCATTTCTGCTTTAACAAAGTTGGGCTGTCCCAAAGCTGCGATGATAATGTCCGCCTCTTGGCACTCTTTTACCAAATCCTTGCTGCGGCTGTGGCAAACGGTTACTGTGGCATCGCCCGGATTGGCTTTTTGCATCATAAGAGCAGCCATGGGCTTACCTACGATGTTACTGCGTCCTAATACTACACATTTTTTTCCGGAAGTTTCTATTTTATATCTTTTCAGTAATTCGAGAATACCGTTAGGGGTTGCGGAAACATAACAGGGCAGCCCTATGGACATGCGTCCTACATTGATAGGGTGGAAACCGTCCACGTCTTTACGGTAGTCAATGGTTTCAATCACTTTTTGTTCCGAGATATGTTTCGGCAAGGGTAATTGCACGATAAAGCCGTCTATGTCTGCATCTTCATTTAATTCGCGCACTTTCGCCAGCAGCTCTTCTTCCGTTACATCGGCTTCATAACGAATAAGCGAGGATTTGAATCCGCATACTTCGCAGGCTTTTACTTTGGCTGCAACATAGGTTTCGCTGCCACCATCATGCCCCACAAGGATAGCTGCCAGATGCGGACGCTTTCCGCCGCGCGCCACTATTTCAGCTACTTCCGCTGCAATTTCCTGCTTTACTTGTTCGGAAATTGCTTTTCCGTCAATCAGTGTCATATTCAATATTATTGTATTAGTTATTATTTATACAGCATTATCCGCAAAAGTAGAGTAAATAACCGAATAAAGCAAAAATCCCGCTAACTTCATTCAATATATGAAATTAGCGGGATTGATATGCAGCGGGGTATTTACCTTCTTATCTTTTCAGTTTCGGCATCATTTTACCCATTTTACTGCCGGTCACCATTTTCATCATCTTACGGGTTTGATCGAACTGTTTCAGCAGTCGGTTCACTTCTTGAATGTTTGTACCGCTACCTTTGGCAATACGCTGGCGGCGAGAACCGTTCAGAATAGCCGGGTTGCTGCGTTCTTCCGGAGTCATGGAGTAGATAATCGCTTCGATGCTCTTGAAGGCATTGTCGTCAATGTCAATATCTTTAATGGCTTTTCCAACACCCGGTATCATGGAAGCGAGTTCTTTCAGGTTACCCATTTTCTTGATTTGGGCAATTTGGTTCAGGAAGTCGTTGAAGTCGAACTGGTTCTTTGCAATTTTCTTTTGCAGACGTTTGGCTTCTTCTTCATCGTATTGTTCTTGTGCACGCTCTACCAGTGATACGATATCACCCATGCCGAGAATACGGTCGGCCATACGGGCAGGGTGGAATTGGTCGATAGCATCCAACTTTTCACCGGTACCGACAAATTTGATAGGCTTGTTTACTACGGAACGGATGGAAAGGGCGGCACCACCGCGGGTATCACCGTCTAGCTTAGTCAATACTACACCGTTGAAGTCCAAGCGGTCATTGAATTCTTTTGCGGTATTTACAGCATCTTGTCCGGTCATAGAGTCTACCACAAACAAGATTTCGTTGGGATTGATAGCGGCTTTTATCGCAGCAATCTCGTTCATCATTTCTTCGTCTACGGCCAGACGACCGGCTGTATCGACAATTACGAGGTCGTATCCTTTGGCTTTAGCTTCCTGTATGGCGTTCTGGGCAATGGCTACCGGATTCTTGCTGTCCGGTTCGGAGTACATAGGTACTTCAATCTGTTCGGCCAGCACGCGTAACTGCTCGATAGCAGCGGGACGGTAAACGTCACAAGCTACCAACAAAGGCTTCCGGTTCTTTTTGGTTTTCAACATTCGTGCCAATTTTCCGGAGAAAGTTGTCTTACCGGAACCTTGCAGACCGGACATCAGAATAACGGCCGGTTTGGAGTCAATGTTGATTTCCGCAGTTTCGCCCCCCATGAGCTGGGTTAACTCATCGTGTACGATTTTTACCATTAATTGGCTGGGCTTTACCGCTGTCAGCACGTTTTGTCCCAAAGCCTTTTCTTTAACGGTATCGGTGAAATTTTTAGCTACTTTATAGTTTACGTCGGCATCCAGAAGTGCTTTACGCACGTCTTTCAGCGTCTCTGCCACATTGATTTCGGTGATTTTACCTTCACCCTTCAAAATTTTAAACGACCTCTCAAGTCTCTCGCTTAAATTATCGAACATACTATCTAATTACAATTACTAAATTACAATTTACTCTTATTGAGGCGCAAAAGTACAAAAAATACCTGTAACTGCCTTCTTTTAGAGGCAGAATATTATTATGGTTTTGTGGCAGGATAGGTGAAAAGAATTGTTGGGCCTGCCGGTGCATCGGGAATAATCTGATAAGTACCATTGAAATGTTTCAGCAACAGGCGGTTGATTTCATGGTGTATAGAGGTTTCCTGATTGTTGTATTTCTTGTCTGCCAAAGGAGAGTTGGTTATTTTGAAACATAGGATTTCTCCATTTCTGTCCAGACTGAAATGGACTTCACGCTCTTCCTGAACAGTGGAAAAGCCTGTAAGTGTGCTGGTAATAATCTGCATCATCCGGTTACAGTCCGTGTGTATGATATATTCGTTTACTGATTTCTGAAAGTGGATATGCAGGTTGCTTCTTTGCATCTGTGCGGAGCAGATGGCATCGTTGCAGAGTTGGACAATATCGTAGTCCGTCAGTTGATATTTCATCATGTCGGCTTCCAGTCGGGATAAGTCCAAGACGTTGTTGACCAGCGACATGAGTTTCTCCGTATTCTGCTGTATGATTTCAGAATATTCCTTACGGCTTTTTTCGTTAATGTCAGTATCGGTGGTTATGAGTTGTGAGAACCCGACCACACTATGAAGCGGTACGCGAATGGCATGGCTCATGTTGGCAAGGAAGCGGTTTTTCTGCTCGTTGGCCTCCTCTGTTTTTCGGGTGGCTTCTTTGGTCTGCCTCTCGGAGGATTTGAGCTCTTTCCGTATCCGGTTAATGCGTATCGTATACATGATATATAACATCAGTATGACAGCCACTGCTACTAAAATGATAATCTGTATGTAGCCTTTTAATTGTCCTTGCTCCAGTATCAGTTGGCTTAAATGGTATGACTCTTTTATTTCTTCCAGTTGCTGATTGGAAATGGCGTCACTTATCGAATCTTCTATTTGGATAATCTCTTCATAGAGTGGCAACGCTTCGGTATATCTCTCCATCTCTTTTAGGATATCGGCTTTATAACCAGTTTCTTTAGCATAGTCGGATATGTCGAAATCATTTTCCTGCACAAAGCGAATCGCACTGTCGGCGATAGCAAGCGCCGTATCGTATTCTTTAAGAGTGAGATGATATTCCATTGCCATATTCCGGTAAAGAACCAGATAGGGGAGGAAACTGTTGGGGGTGATGTATGCGGAGCATTTTTTATAATGTTCTTTTGCCAGTTTTTGATTGCCGGTTTCTAAATATAGATAGGTATAATATATCTCTACGTAGAGATATTGATTGGAAATGCTTTTTAATATTGCAGGGTTATTATGTACCATTTTATCCAAAACTTCTTTACTCTTATCCAAAAATGTTTCAAGGTCGGTATAGCATTTTGTTTGTTTGCTGAAAGTAATGAGTTGGCTTAATATATTGATTTGTGTACCGGGGTGGGTGATTTGTGGAAACAGCTCATAAAGTTTCCTGAGTACTTTTTCCTCATCTTTCCGGCGGTTGGTTTCATGGTAGATATTTGCCAGGCATTGATAGGCTGAGGCCTCTCCGGTCACACTCTTTATACTTTGGGCTTTTTCCAGCATTTTGGATGCTTCGTTGAAAGCGTATTCATACTGGTTATTGTATACGTAGGTGTTGATGAGTAATTTCTGTGAGTTGAAATAGACTTTCCAATATTGTATACTTTGGGCTATGGGCTTTAACAGGTTGACCCATTTGCTGATACTGTCTTGCTCGCCGTCATTATTGTAATAATAAAGGGTCTGGAAGTATGCGCCATCGCAGATGTATAACTTGTTGTTCTGCAATTTCGCCTCTTTGTATAGCTGCTGTGCATATTTGAGTGCCAGTGGAGTGTCTTGTGAGGTTAATATTATTTGGTGTAATGTTTTCAGCCGGGTAGTGTCGTGAGGTAGTGCGGATAGTACGGTCAGTAAACTGTCGGTTATGGACGTTGCATGGCTGTTGCTCCAGCCGGGCAGCATTTGTAAGATGAAAAACAGTGTGATAAGTTGCTTTTTCATAGTTCTGCCTCCTTGTTATTTGGGGTGGTGTTGGGGATAGGATGGGTGAAAACAAACCGGGAACCGTCTTTGTATTCTGTGTCAATCCAAATTTCACCGCCGAAACGCTCGACAATCAGTTGGCAGATGGACAAGCCTAATCCGCTTCCCTGCACATTCTCGTCCAGTTTTTCAAAACGATGGAATATCTTGCCTTGCTTTTCAGGAGCAATTCCGCATCCTGTATCAGTTACAGCAAATAATGCCATGCCGTCCTGCTTTTCCAAGGTCAGGGTTATGCGGCCTTCCGTCGTGAATTTGGTTGCGTTGATAAGCAGGTTGATAAGCAGTTGTTGCAAACGGGCTTCATCGGTGTATAATTCCAGCTTTCCTAAAGAAGTTTGAAATACAATGGAAGCGGAAGTCTGCTTTATCTTATCTACGGTGTCAATAACATTTTGGCAAAGAGATACGGCATCATGGATTTCAAAACGGAATTGCATTTTTCCTCTTTCCAAACTGGATAGATCCACCACATCATCTATTAATTTTAATAGAAGGTCTGAATTTTGCTGGATAATGTCGTTACATTGTTTGCGCATCTCTGCGTCTATGTTGTTGTCGGTCAGAATAGAGGAAAAACCGGATAATGCGTTCAGGGGAGTACGAATTTCATGACTCATATTGGATAAGAGCAGGCTTTTGGCACGAATGGAATTTTCTGCGCTTTTTTGTGCCTTGTTCAGCTTTTCTCTGGATGCTGCCAAACTTTTGTTCTCCTGTTTGATGTGGAAAGCAAAGATAATGATTATGGTCAGGATGATGCTACTGCCGATAATCAGGTAAAACAACATCCGGTTTTTTTGTGTCTGGTTATCCAATTCAAGACGGTCTATCTGATATATGGTACGCAGTAAATTTATTTGAGAAGTGTAATTATGGGCATTAATAGAGTCGCGGGTTGTTTTAATGGTCTGATATGTTTCGCAGGCCTTTTTGTATTGTCCCAACTCTTTATAGATATAGGCTATCTTTTTTCGGATTTTCAGGTAATTGTTATATGTGTCTATGCTGCTGGACTTGCTGGCAAGTTCTGTGAAAAATAGAATCGCCTTTTCATAGTCCTCTGTTTCCAGTGCATATTCGGCCTGCATATATTTCAAGATATTGTCGTAAAAATGGGAGGGAGTTCTGCTGTTGATCTTTATGGCTTCATCTATATACTCCCGGGCTTTACTCAAGTCGTTATTGCGTAGGTAATAGTATGCATGGTAGGCATAGAGAAGAAAAGGGCTGAGACATTTGCTTTCGCAAATTTCGCTCATATGCTCTAAGTATGCTTTTGCCTCGTCCATCCGTTTGAGCTTGATGAGTGTGGGAACTAATTGGATGAATATTCTTTCTTGTATTTTTTCTGCATGAGGAGTTGCTTGTAAAGTTTTCATTGCCTTTTCATACTCCTCTACGGCTTCAGGTCTCATTCCGGCATTGAGGTAGATATCTCCTAAGGCTTGATAAGAGAGAGAAATACCAATGTTGTATTTCATTAACCGTGCCTCGTCCATCATGGCGTCGGCTTTTTTTAATGCTTCTGATATTTTGGCCTGAAGGGAATAAGCATATACAGCCATTTGTTTCATAAGAAACATATTTCTGTAATCTTTCTTTTGTCGGAGAGAGTCTACGATTTCCTCTTCCCATTCAATGATGTTGGTTGTTGTTGCGTCTTGGGAGTAGGCAAGATTATTGTTCATTAAGTCTTTTACCAGACGAAGATGTTTGCTACTCATTTCAGCGGAGGCTGAAAAAGCCCAAGGAGATATTCCAAGCAGTAAGAAGATTAAGATTAGGTTTGTTTTGTATGCTTTCACTTTCTTATCCTTTACATTGCACGAAAAATAGTAACATGTGGCAAATTTAAATAAAAAAGAGCAGAATAATCTAATTTATCCCGCTCTTTTTTAGATACTTGTTCTTATCTCTTATCACTATTTCTCATGCGAGAGTTTAACTGTTCATACTCATCAAGAACTCGTCATTGTCCTTGGTCTTTTCCATGCGGTCTTTTACGAAGTCCATTGCCTCTATCGGGTTCATGTCGGCAAGGTACTTACGGAGAATCCACATGCGATCCAGCGTTTGTTTGTCTTGCAGCAGGTCGTCGCGGCGGGTGCTGGAGGCAACGATGTTGACTGCCGGGAAGATACGCTTGTTAGACAGGTTGCGGTCGAGTTGTAATTCCATGTTACCCGTACCTTTGAACTCTTCAAAGATGACTTCATCCATTTTGGAACCGGTATCAATTAGCGCTGTTGCAAGAATAGTCAGCGAACCTCCTCCTTCAATGTTGCGGGCAGCACCGAAGAAACGTTTCGGTTTGTGCAGCGCATTAGCGTCTACACCACCGGAGAGGACTTTACCGGAGGCGGGAGAAACAGTGTTGTAAGCTCGTGCCAGACGTGTAATGGAGTCAAGGAAGATAACAACGTCATGTCCACATTCTACCATTCTTTTGGCTTTTTCCAAAACGATGCCTGCTATTTTTACGTGACGTTCTGCAGGTTCGTCGAAAGTGGAAGCGATAACTTCTGCATTTACGGTACGTGCCATGTCGGTAACTTCTTCCGGACGTTCGTCAATCAGCAGCATAATCATGTAAACTTCGGGATGGTTGGCTGCAATTGCGTTGGCAATATCTTTCATTAAGATAGTCTTACCGGTTTTGGGCTGGGCTACGATTAATGCACGCTGCCCTTTACCGATAGGGGCAAAAAGGTCTACTACGCGGGCCGACATGGAATCGGAATATCCACCTTTGCAAAGTCTGAACTTTTCGTCAGGGAAAAGTGGGGTGAGATGTTCAAACGGTACGCGGTCGCGCACGAAAGCCGGATCGCGCCCGTTAATCTTGGACACTTTTACCAGCGGGAAATATTTTTCACCTTCCTTTGGAGGACGGATCACACCTTCCACTACATCACCGGTCTTTAAGCCGAACAGCTTGATTTGTGATTGTGAAACATAGATGTCGTCAGGAGAAGAAAGGTAGTTATAATCGGATGAGCGCAAAAAACCATAACCGTCCTGCATGATTTCCAATACGCCGGTTCCGGTAAGTATATCGTCGAATTCATATGCCTTTTCACGTTCTGCTACCGGCTTGCGTTCCGGAGCAGCATAATTGTTGTCATTACTGTTCTGCTGTTGTGCGGGACGCTGCTGCTGTGCAGGACGTTGGCTGTTGTTATTGTTACGATTGTTATTGTATGGAGTGTTGTTGTCGCGGAGACGAAGACGGGGGTGCTGTTGTTGCGGTTGCTCTGCTACGGGAACGGGAGTTTCTGCTTTGGTGGCCTCAAACTTGCCGATGAGTTCCGATGGTAATTCTATTTTTTCGGTAGGCAGATCCTCGATGGGGATGAAATCGTCCTCTACTTCCGGTAAAACGGGCGTTTCATCTGGTGTCGGTTGTGGAGCAGCTGGGGTTACTTTCGGTTCGGCTTTCTTTATTTCCGCTTTTTGGGGTTCTGCAACTTCTGCTTTAGTTTCCGTCTGGGCAGTCTTGGATACTTCAGTTACGGGGGCCGCTTCTTGCTTTACTTTACGAGGACGTCCCGGTTTGCGTTTGGGAGCTTCGGTCTCTGTTGCGGGAGTTGAGGAAGCAGCCGTCTCTTTAGCTGTCTCTACTGTTTGTGCAGAAGTTTGTGTGGCAGGTGTTTCTCCTGTTTTTCCTTTTGTAAGCTCGCCGTTTTTATTGGCTGTGAACACCTTGTCCGTTCCTTCTTTCTTGACTGTTACGCGAGAACGTTTTTGTTTGTCCCCCTTACGTTCTTCTTTTAATTTGTCGGCAGCTACTTTCTTGGTTGCTCCAGCAATAGCTTGCTCGTCAAGGATCTTGTAGACAAGTTCTTCTTTCTTGAGAGAATCTGTTTTTTTGATACCAAGCTCTTGGGCAATAGCTTGCAATTCCGACAAATTTTTGTCGTTTAATTGAATGATATTATACATACAGTATATGTGTGAATGGTTTTTTACTTATTTGGTAAGTCTACCTTGTAAATTATGATTTAATAGGGATATTTATTATTGAACCGGAAATCTGGTTAACAATCCTCACCTCAGTAAGGAGTTACAGAATGTTTCAACGGTGCAAAGGTAATAATAATTTTTGGTTTCATAAATAAATCGTCTTTTTTTTAATTTTAAAAGTCTATCTTTGTTCCATTATCATCAAGAAATAGATTTATGAATATATGCGCAGTTCATTTAGTTACTTTTTCGCCTACCCATACCTCTAAACAAGTGGGCGAGGCAATTGTTCGAGGTACAGGTGTTTCTGAAATAATGAAAACGGATCTGACTTTGCACCCGGCAGGAAAGCTGGAAATACCGGAAAATACTTTAGCAGTAATTACCGTTCCCGTATACGGTGGAAAAGTGGCACCTTTGGCATTGGAACGGATGAAGGATATTCATACTTCGGGCGCACCGGCGGTGTTGGTTGTTGTTTATGGTAACCGGGCCTATGAAAAGGCGTTGGTGGAGTTGGATGCATTTGCGTCGGAAAGAGGGTTTAAAGTAATTGCAGGAGGAACGTTTGTTGGCGAACATTCATACAGTACGGAGCAGAATCCCATAGCAGTAGGACGGCCGGATGTGGATGATCTGCAATTTGCGGAGACATTTGGCGCTAAAATACGGACAAAGATTGAAACTGCAGCCGAAATGGATAAATTATATGCTGTCGATGTCAACCGTATTCAACGTCCTTATCAGGCATTTTTTCCGTTATTCCGTTTTTTGCGGAAAGTGGTGAAACTGCGTAAAGGCGGTGTGCCCATGCCTCGTATTCCGGCAGTCGATACAGAACTTTGCAGTCACTGTGGATATTGTGCGGTGCATTGTCCGGCAAGTGCCATCAAGAAAGGTGATGAGTGTTACACTGATGCGGAAAAGTGTATCCGTTGCTGTGCCTGTGTAAAAGGTTGCCCGCAAAAAGCTCGTACATTTGATACGCCATTTGCCGCTCTGCTTGCCGATTGTTTCAAGAGACAGAAAGAAAACAGGATTATCTTATGAAAGTTACAAAGGAAACTTATATTTAAGGTACAAACGTCTTTTCATGTTTTGAATAAAGAGAATAGGAGTTACTGTTTTTTCTTAATAATGTGGATTATGAGCACGCGTTGTGTGGAGGAATCAACGCGGAAGCGGTTGTCTGTCCTTTCGCCTACTAACCAGATAATGTCTTTGCCGCAACACAACACCCATTGTTGTTCTTTGCGCAGGAGGGAAAACTTCCGGTCGGTCATGTAGTCACTTACTTTTTTTCTGCCTTTCATGCCGAATGGGGTAAAGACATCGCCTTGCTGCCAAAGCCGCAGGGAAAGGGGATGCAGAAGCTTGTCAGCATCAAAACAGGCGACTTCTTTATCGCGGGGAATGATGAAGTCCGGGGTGAGAGAGTATTTTTCCATTGCCAGCAAGGGTTGTTCAACCTGTTGATACGCTTCAATTAAAAGGTACTTACGATCTTTCACAACGCGCCAGTGTTCCGAAGAAAAGGTTTTTCCCGGTTGTCCTTCCAACGCCCGGTATATATCTCTGATTTGAGCAGCATTGAAACCGAGCGGATATAATATTTCAAACAATAATGTTTCGGGAGCAGTTTCTTGCATCAGAGCGTCAATGCATATTCCCTCTGTTGTTTGCACCCGCTTTGTTGCTTCTTCTATGCTTTTCTTATATATGATGGATACTTCGCTTAGATGTTCGGCTGTATTGAAAATACTTTCTTTGACGGAAGGATTGATTTCCTGCATCATGGGGAGCAGGTTAAGCCGTATTTTATTACGGGTATATTCATCTTGCAGATTGGTGCTGTCTGTTACATAGTCCTGTCCTGTGCGGTTCAGGTAATTAATAATTTCTTTGCGGTCCAGACAAAGGAGAGGGCGTACGATGTGCCCGTTCTTGGGGCGTATTCCCCTTAAGCCGTTAATTCCTGTGCCGCGGATTAAGTTTAGCAGAAGAGTTTCTACGCTGTCATCCCGGTGATGAGCTACGGCAATGACATTGGCACCGCTTTTTCGGCGTATTTCTTCAAACCATTCGTAACGTAGTTCCCGCGCTGCCATTTCAATGGAGATATGTCGTTCTTCGGCTGTACGTACAGTATTAAAATGGACGATATGTAATGGAACTTGCCGCTTTGCACATAGTTGACAGACAAATGCCTCGTCTCTGTCAGATTCTTTGCCGCGGAGGTGGAAATTGCAGTGTGCGGCTTCGCAGTTGTACCCCAACGTTTGCAACAAACACAACAGCGCAACGGAGTCGGCTCCACCACTCAAGGCTATGATTACTTTGTCCGTTGGCATAAAAAGCCGTTTCTGATTGATGTATTGTGCTACTCTTTCCTGTTCCATGGGGGCAAATATACATGTTTCTTATTGAATTTTACTATTTCCGTATGGAAACATCGCTCGGAGTGATGTATGTGCTACGCGTTTATTTCCTTAAGTCTCTTCTTATTTAAAAACATTCTAAATTATTTGCGCTGTATGAACTTATCTTTTATCTTTGCGGCAAAAATAAAGAAAGACAGAAGACTATGCGTTTGTCCGAATTGAAAACCGGTGAAAAAGGTGTAATTGTTAAAGTACTGGGACATGGTGGTTTCCGTAAGCGAATCGTAGAAATGGGATTTGTCAAGGGAAAAACGGTGGAGGTACTGCTGAATGCCCCTTTGAAGGATCCTGTTAAGTACAAGGTAATGGGATATGAAATATCATTGCGGCATCAGGAAGCTGAAATGATTGAGATTGTTGGCGAACAGGAAATGCTCCGGGATGCGGTACATCTTGATTATCACGAGGGGATGAGCGAGGATATGCGTCTGAGTGAAGAAGAACTGAAACGTATCGCTTTGGGCAAACGTCGTACTATTAATGTAGCTTTGGTGGGAAATCCCAATTGTGGCAAGACGTCTCTTTTTAATATTGCTTCGGGTTCGCACGAGCATGTAGGGAATTATAGCGGTGTAACCGTAGATGCCAAAGAAGGCTATTTCGACTTTCAGGGCTATCACTTCCGCATTGTAGACTTGCCGGGAACTTATTCTCTTTCTGCATATTCTCCTGAAGAAATTTATGTTCGTCACCACATTATCAATGAAACGCCGGATATTATAATCAACGTAGTGGATTCTTCCAATTTGGAACGTAATCTGTATCTTACTACCCAGCTGATTGACATGAATGTACGTATGGTTATTGCGCTCAATATGTACGATGAACTGGAAGCGAGTGGTAATACGTTGGATTACGTAAAGCTTGGACAATTGTTCGGCGTGCCGATGCTGCCTACTATTAGCCGAACCGGGAAGGGGATTGAACAGCTTTTTCATGTTATTATCGGTATTTACGAAGGCGGAGACTTCTTGGATAAGAAAGGGAAAGTGCGTGCTGAAATACTGAATGACCTGCGCAATTGGCACAAGGAATATGTGCCCGATCATGATTTTGGGACTCACAAGGAGGAGAAGGAACATCCGGTTGGCTTTTACCGCCATATTCATATCAATCATGGGCCTGAACTGGAACGGAGCATTGAGGAGGTGAAGCGCGTTATCAGCGTCAATGAAAACATACGGTATAAATATTCTACTCGTTTTTTGGCTATCAAGTTGCTGGAAAGTGACGGTGACTTGGAGAAAATAGTACAGGAGTTTCCTAATGGAAAAGATATTATTGAAGTTCGTAATCGTGAAGAGCAACGCCTTCGCAATGCGATAAACGAGGACAGCGAGCAGGCCATAACGGATGCTAAATACGGTTTTATTTCCGGTGCACTTCGTGAAACCTATGTCGACAATCATGAAGATACGGCACGTACCACGCGTGTGATAGACTCGATTGTGACGCATCGCGTATGGGGGTACCCTATCTTTTTTCTGTTCCTGTATCTGATGTTTGAAGGAACATTTATACTGGGGGACTATCCTATGCAGGGTATTGAATGGCTGGTAGGGGTACTGGGCGATTGGGTGAGGAATAACATGTCAGAAGGTCCGCTGAAAGACTTGCTGGTTGACGGAATCATTGGTGGTGTAGGCGGGGTTATCGTCTTCCTGCCGAATATTTTGATTTTGTATTTTTTCATTTCTTTAATGGAAGATTCCGGATATATGGCGCGTGCAGCTTTTATTATGGATAAGATAATGCATAAAATGGGATTGCATGGTAAGTCTTTCATTCCTTTGATTATGGGATTTGGTTGCAATGTGCCAGCCATTATGGCTTCACGAACCATTGAGAACCGTAAAAGTCGGCTGGTAACCATGCTTATCAATCCGTTGATGTCATGTAGTGCCCGTTTGCCTATTTATTTGCTGTTGGTGGGGGCGTTCTTTCCCAATAATGCCAGTCTGGTATTATTGGTAATTTATGCTATCGGTATTTTGCTGGCGGTAGTTATGGCGCGGCTTTTCTGTCGTTTTCTGGTGAAGGGAGACGATACGCCTTTTGTTATGGAGCTTCCTCCTTACCGCATACCCACATCCAAGTCTATTTTCCGCCATACTTGGGAGAAAGGTGCGCAGTATTTACGTAAAATGGGGGGAATCATTATGATAGCTTCCATTGTTATATGGGCTTTAGGGTACTATCCGAACCATGACGCATATACAGATGTGGCCGAACAACAGGAAAATTCTTATATCGGTAGGATAGGTAAGGCCATGGAGCCGGTGATAAAACCGTTGGGCTTCGATTGGAAGCTGGGCATTGGTATTCTTTCTGGTGTAGGAGCTAAGGAATTGGTGGTAAGTACACTTGGCGTACTGTATGCAGATGACGCCGAAGCTGATGCGGTGAGTTTGGGTGAACGTATCCCGATTACTCCTTTGGTGGCTTTTTGCTATATGGTGTTTGTACTGATTTATTTTCCATGTATCGCTACACTGGCTGCCATTAAAGGAGAATCAGGAAGTTGGAAGTGGGCATTGTTTACAGCAGTGTACACCACTGTGCTTGCATGGGTAGTGGTCTTTGCTATTTATCAGATAGGAGGAATGTTTGGATGAATAATTGGCAGAATTGGGCAGTAGCCCTTATTTTATTACTGTGTATTGTCCGTATAGGGCAGAGTATTTATTCTTTTTTTCGTGGAGTGAAGGAAAAACGTAATCCTTGTGCAAATTGTGCAACTGGCTGTGAATTAAAGAATTTATATGAGAAGAAACGTTCGGAGTGTAGTGAAGAAAGAAAAGAAACAAAGAAAAAATGCTGCGGATAGTTGGTAGTTCCAAAAAATGTACTACCTTTGCATCCGCAAACGAGAAAGACTGGTTCCTTGGATGAGTGGCTTAGTCAGCGGTCTGCAAAACCGTGTACGGCGGTTCGAATCCGCCAGGAACCTCAAAAACTCCGGAATATCTATTTGAATATTCCGGAGTTTTCTTTTTCATAAAATCATCATAGAAACTTGTGGGTTCGGGTAAACGTAGGTTCTATAAGACATTAAAACATCGGTAATTGGTATATGAATCCTACTGATACTCTGTTCGTAGAGTAGTTCTCTTGTCCAAGTGATTTAGCGCGGGCTGTAAAATCATAAGTACGGCCTACGTAAGTGAGGAAGAAATGCAGGTTGGTATCCATAGGGTAGAACTCTACACCGGCAAAGTAGCCCCATGCGGTACGGTATTTCCCTTTTTCTAAATTTTCCTGTTGTTTGGTGAGAGATGCTGTTTCGTACATCCCTTTTACGAAGACATTCCATTTAGGTAGAAAACGGTAATTCAATTTAGTTACCATTGAAAAGTATCCGACGTTGGAAGCATTGTGCCCTTCCATGCTGCCTGTTATTCCTGTCATGATGCCTTTGCGGTCGATACTCTCTTTGGAGTACATGAAATCGAGGAACATATTGAACTTATCTAAGTTTAGTTCATTACCGAACGCATAATAATAGAGGTACTTGTCTTTTGCTTCGTTCATGATAGAAGCAGACCAGCGCGTCTTGAAGATGTCATTGAAATTTCCGTTCCAGTTCAAAGTATACACCAGTGGAAGTTTGCCCGATTCTATTGTGGGGAGTTCATCTTCGGCGTTTTCAACACCATATGTCTTGTTGAAAGAACCGTTGCGGCTGTCCAATATTTGAAGGTTCAGCTGCTGGTGGGCGTTAATATCGTAACCGATGTTCAAACCGGTCATGAAGTTGCTCATGTTCTCAATCATATCGCTATATTCGTATATTTCGATAGGATTCAGATCGAATTCAATGCCACCGTATGCAGTACATTGCTTGCCGGCAAAGATAGAGAACCCCTTTCCTAACTTTACGCCAATTCCGGCAATATCGATAGAGGTAGGAAGATTGTCTATATTTCCACTGCTGTCATTTGATCGGTTTAGCCGTTGCCGGTACCGGTATGAGAGCCAGTTGTTGAGATTTCCTTTGGCTTCAATGCGGAGTTGTCTCATTTTGAAAGCCCCTTCTTCAAAACCATTGCGGAAATTGGCATCGAAACTGCCTTGCATGTTGAGGAATAAATTGAACTTATCCTGTTTTTTCTTTACGTTGGTGAGTTCTTCAAACAGCGTTTTATTCTCAAGGAACTTCTCGTTTTTTTCTGTGTTTTGAGAATACATGCTTTGCATGCAGCTTGCTGCCAGGAGTATAAATGTCAGTTTTTTTATCATTGCCACCGTTTTTTAGTATTCATTAAAATATTCCTGAATCTGTTTCCAGTCATTGGTCTTGGTTAGCGCAAGCATTAGCAAAACACGTGACTTCTGAGGATTTAACTCCTGTGATGCGATAAACTGATATTGCGCATCGTCTACTTCTGCATCGAGAGAGGTCGGGCCTGTCGGCACTCTTGATGAACGGACCACAAGTATACCTTTCTTGCGTGCATCTATTAGTATGGGAAATATATTCTTATGAATATTTCCGTTGCCTACTCCTGCATGGATAATACCTTTATATCCGTTATCTAACATTGGGGCGACGATATCGGCTTCGATGTTTGAATAACTGTAAACGATACCAACTTTGGGGAGTGAGTTCAAGTTGGTAACATCGAATACGGATTGAGTAGTATGTTTCTTTGCGGATGACATATTATATGTGACCTTGCCATTCAAGACATAGCCAAGTGCGCCGTCATTGGGGGCTTGAAATGTTTGTACGTCAACGGTATTCATTTTCAGTACGCTTGCAGCACCGAGTACGCTTCCGTTCATTGCCACTAAAACGCCTTTTCCTTTGGACTCTTTTGCTCCGGCCACAACAACGGCATTATATAAGTTAAGAGGCCCGTCGGCACTGAGGGCGGTGGATGGGCGCATGGCTCCAACTAAAACAACCGGTTTATCGCTCTTTACTGTCAGGTTGAGGAAATAGGCTGTTTCTTCCATTGTATCGGTTCCATGGGTAATCACGATACCGTCAATGTCAGAGCGTTTCAGAAGCTGGTTAATCTTCTTTGCAAGAGTTAGCCAGACATCATCGTTCATATCTTGTGAACCGATTTTTACGATTTGCTCTCCTGTTACGTTAGCTATATTTTTCAGTTCAGGCACAGCGTCAAGCAGGGTACCGATAGCTACTTGTCCGGCAGTATAATTTGTGGCAGTAGCAGACGTTCCTGTTCCGGCAATTGTTCCACCGGTGGCAAGGATATGAATATTAGGTTTTTGTTGCGCAAAAGTCATCATTGCGGAAAACAGTAGCATAGCGGCTACCATACTGAGTCTTTCTAATTTTTTCATAACATAATTTGTTTAAATTAAAAAATAGGTTGAAGTATAATATATCAGAATATTTGTATGAATAATAATCCCAAAGCAATTGCAACCACAGTGGAAACAATACCTGGCATCATAAAAGAATGATTGAGTATGTATTTGCCGATCCGGGTTGTTCCTGTACGGTCAAAGTTGATGGCTGCCACTACGGTAGGATAGTTGGGAATGAAGAAATATCCGTTGACGGCGGGGAACATGGCTATCAGCATATAGGGCGATATTCCCAAAGCAATGCCGAGTGGCACTAAGGCGCGTACCGTAGCTGCCTGGCTATATAACAGGATGGACATGACAAACAAAGCGATGCCGAACAACCAGGGCATTTGGCGCACAACACCTTCAATGGAGGCGGTAAGTTGTGCCATATTACCGTTCAGGAATGTATCGCCCATCCAAGCAATGCCAAAAATAGCGATTACAGCCTGCATCCCGGCCGGGAAAACAGAACCTTGTGTCGCTTTGATTCCATCTGTTTTGGTCACTAATAGAATAATGGCTGCAGTCGAAAGCATAATGATTTCTATAATGGAAGACATGCCCAAGGTGACTGTCTCTCCACCGACAAGGAAAGAAGGACGCATACCTTCAAATGAACCGAAAAGGACAATGAAGGCGGTAGCGAGGATGAAAATAAGTACGGAAAGCATGGCATGGCGCTTGTTCTTTACATCATCAATCTTTACTTTTCTGCCATCAAAGTATCCCTCAGCCATACGCTTCTGATACTCAGGATCATCAACCAGCTCTTTTCCTACGCGCATGGAACACAGTGCACCTACCAGAACGCCGAGGATTGTAGCAGGAATCGTTATTTTCAATATATCGAATAAAGTAATATCGAATCCGGTCAGTAGGCCAAGCAGGGCAACTGTTGCTGCCGAAATAGGGCTTGCTGTAATGGCCTGCTGCGAAGCGATAACTGCAATGCCCAACGGGCGTTCGGGCCTGATTTTGGTTTCAATGGCAACTTCGGCTATGACAGGAAGAATGGAATAGGCAACATGTCCGGTTCCTGCTACAAAAGTAAATAAATAGGTTACGATAGGGCTGAGGATCGTTACGTGAGATGGATTTTTCCGTAATAGCTTTTCCGCTAACTTCACCATATAATCAAGTCCGCCGGCTGCTTGCATGCAGGAAGCTGCGGAAATAACGGCGGCAATCATTAACATTACATCAATTGGCGGTGCCGTAGGTTGCAAGCCAAATACAAAGGTTAGTATACCTAAACCCACACCACCCATCACTCCGAGGCCTATGCCTCCTAAACGTGCGCCTATGATAATAGCGGTCAGCACAAACAATAGTTGTAATATCATATATTTCTTGTTTAAAGATCAGATATAAAGGTTATTCCGTTTTTTATGTTGGCTAATTTCTGAAAATATCTTTTATATAACAAAAAAAGGGGGTGAATGTGTTGTGTTTGTTATTTTATATTTTCTAAATAAAATGTTTATTAACTAAATTTCCTATTCATTGTGGATTAATTCATATGTATCAATTTGATATGATAAGTTCGCTAATATACTTAATACTTTCTTGTATTTAAAGTTTGTTAACCTGATATTAAAGCTTTGTGTTTACAAAACATTTTATTGTATATTTGGTTATCCTTTGATGACTATTTGTGTAAATAGTTAATAAATGTATATATATTATGAAAGAAGAAGCATTGAAGAAAACTCGCATTGAGAGTGATTTGATTGGCAGTCGGGAAATACCGGAAAATGCCATGTATGGAGTGCAAACCCTTAGAGGTATTGAGAACTTTCGGATTAGTAAATTTCATCTGAACGAGTATCCTTTATTCATCAACGCCCTCGCTATCACCAAGATGGGAGCAGCTATTGCTAATTATGAGCTTGGTTTGCTTACCGAGAAACAAGTGGACGCCATTTTGAAGGCTTGTAAAGAAATACTTGAAGGTAAGCATCATGAACAGTTCCCGGTGGATATGATTCAGGGTGGAGCCGGAACCACTACCAATATGAACGCCAACGAAGTGATAGCCAATCGCGCTCTTGAATTATTGGGGCATAAACGTGGTGAATATCAATACTGTTCGCCGAACGACCACGTAAATCGTTCACAATCAACGAATGATGCTTATCCTACTGCTATACATATAGGTATGTATTATACTCACCTCAAACTGATGAAGCATTTTGAAGAACTGATTGATGCATTCCGGCGTAAAGCGGAAGAGTTTAAGCATATCATTAAAATGGGACGTACGCAGTTGGAGGATGCTGTTCCGATGACTCTCGGACAAACGTTTAATGGATTTGCCAGCATCCTGCATGATGAAATAAAGAACCTGAACTTTGCGGCGGAAGAGTTTCTTACTGTCAACATGGGGGCTACCGCCATCGGCACCGGTATTACGGCAGAGCCGGAATATGCTGAAAAATGCGTGAAGGCTTTGAAGGAGCTTACAGGCTGGGATATTAAATTATCTGATGATTTGGTGGGAGCTACTTCGGACACCTCCTGTCTTGTAGGATATTCTTCGGCTATGAGGAGAGTTGCGGTGAAGATGAATAAGATATGCAATGATCTTCGTCTGCTTGCATCCGGACCGCGCTGCGGATTGGGAGAAATAAATCTTCCTGCCATGCAACCGGGATCTTCTATTATGCCGGGCAAGGTAAATCCGGTTATTCCGGAAGTGATGAATCAGATTGACTATAAGGTAATAGGCAATGACCTCTGCGTGGCTATGAGTGGTGAAGCGGCACAGATGGAATTGAATGCAATGGAACCTGTTATGGCACAATGTTGTTTTGAGTCTGCCGATTTGTTGATGAACGGGTTCGACACTTTGCGTACTCTTTGCATCGATGGTATCACTGCCAATGAAGATGTGTGTCGCAGATATGTGCACGACAGCATCGGTGTGGTTACCGCCCTTAATCCGGTGATTGGTTATAAGAACTCTACCCGAATAGCCAAGGAAGCTCTTGAAACGGGAAAGGGCGTTTATGAGCTGGTATTGGAGCATAACATTCTTTCCAAAGAAGATTTGGATACTATTCTGAAACCGGAGAATATGATTAAGCCTGTAAAGTTGGATATAAAGCCTAATCTTTTATTAGAAAGAGAAGCTCGTTCCGGCATGTAACGACATCATGACATCTCTTCCCTGTACGTTGTCTTGCATCAGCAGTTCTTTACCGTAAAAGCGGATTTTGGGCTCAAGAAATACTTTGAAGCGGCGACTCACTTGGTAGGAAGTTTGCAGTCCCGCTTCTCCGCCGATAAAGAAACGGTTGTCCTGTTTTAATCTCATGGATGCCACAATTCCGGCAAACAGCTGCACATCGTATTTGCGTTCAGGGTCATATCCTGTCATTAGATTGGTAAGGTTCAGCATATAGTCAAGGCTTCCGCTTGCCATGTTATATTCTATTGCCTTACCTTTCAACTCTGCGGAGAAAGGTCCGAAGTCTGCTCCAAAGCGGAGTGAAGATAGGGGAGTGAAAGTGCGTCCTGCTGCTATCATGGCCTGATAGTTAAAGTTGCGTTTCGGTTCATATCGTTTCATCTGTATGGGAGTTGCAAAGCCGATTGCTCCGCTTGCGAAAAAAGAAGGTTTGAACAAGTCGCGATTCAGAGAACGGGTCATACGGTTTTCTTCATTGGCACGTTTGATTTCAATACCCACATTGATGCTGTATAGATTGTCTGTGAACTTTCTGGCAACGTACCGCCCCTCTTCTTTTTCATTGGTTTTTAAGGAATATGATGCCATACTGGCACGTGGTTCCAAAAATACGGAGACATCACCGAACAGACGGTATTTCAGTTGCAAACCGCCTGTGAAGCCTGTGTATCCGCCTTTTGCGGGACGATAACCGTTTTCTTTCTGAATGTATCCCAGTTCACCGCCGGCTAACACGTTAATGGAAAACTTAGGATCGAGTTGTCTTCCGTTAAAGAAATAAGTGGCATCCAGCATACCTTCCAAACGGCTGCCTGCGTATGCCGACATCTCGTAGAATTCTTCGCCTGCGGCACTTGCAGAGGGGGCGATCACTTTTTTATGCCAGGTATCGGATGATTTGAACGCTGATAGCCGTAGGCCGAATGCCGGTATCAGCCATTTTCCGACTGACAGGCTGATATGCGGTCCGATAGAATTCACCAGTCCTATTTCGCTTGTCAGGCGGGAGCCCTGAAACTGTCCGCCGGCAGCGATACTGACAAAGGTGTTGTCCAAGAAATGATCACCTTCCAGTATGGGTATTTTGCCAAAGGGTTTCCATGCCTTGAAGCGATAGTTCATTCCTACCACTGCGCCGTAGGTCATGTCATATTTATGCCAGTTTTTCTGGAAAGAATGATCTATGCCGTCGCTCATGATAGTGAAGCGCGGTTCCAGATAAAAATCCACATGTGCGGTGGGATGCAGTTTCAGTTGAAATCCTAAATGCAAGTCGGCTACGTGCTCCATTCTGCCTGCCAGTGAGGATAGTTGGTAGCCGATTCCCGCTACGGTCAGGAACTCAAAGATACGTCCGGGGTTGTAACCGTTGACATAGGACGACACATTCAGCAGATAGTCTGCCTGCAATCCGAAGCGCACTAATGTTTCGTTGTCTATTTTTCGTGAAAAATTGCCTGCTGACAGTGAAGCGCGCAAAATATGTGCGGGTGCGAACTGCCAGTTGGCTGCAATGCCGCCTACGGGGCCTGTGTTGAAGTCGGCGTTTCCTCGTGGAATCATCTTGTCCATACCGCCGAACAATGAGATATATACATTATTTTTCCACAGGGTATCAAAGGGGACTGCATCCGGATGTTGGTAGCGCTTCTGGAAAATCTGTTGCGTAGCGTCGAATCCGGGGTTGATTGTATCTTTGGAAAGTACAGTCCGGGGCGGAATACTGCTTCCTTGCTGCCGGGCAAAGGCTGTTGGCATTGCAATGTTCAATACAATCAGTATAATCAGTAGTTTCTTCATATTTTCAATTCTCTATATTCAGATTAATAAAGTTTCCAGTCGCCTTGGTCGTAATACTCCATAAATTCTTTACTGATTTCACCGTCGTTCATGGCTGTTTTATAGTATTTCTTGTCCTGTTTGATGATTGCTTCCAGTTTCTTGCAGGCTTCATCAAAATCCAAGGCATTGTCATAGCTCCATTCATACAACTTCTTTTCCCGGATGTAAATCACTAACTTCATATAGTTCGTCATGGGTGTTTCAGGAAGTTCCGCCAGGGCTTTCTCGGCTTCTTTGTTGTAACTGTCTGTTTCCATTGCCATGCACATTACAATATTGTTCAGCGGTGACGACTCTTTTACCAGCTTGAACACTTTTTTACGTTCCTCGCCCTCTTTTACGGTGGCGGCGCCCCGATAATCATAATATCCGCCGAGGCAGTTTGCAAATGCCTTTATCATCTGGAAGCGCTCGGTGTCAGGCAGCTTATCGGCAAGGATACTGGCATCTTCAAAGTTATAGGCGCGTATGTACATGGCAAGTTGATTGGCAACGATTGTCTCAGGATTGACCTCGGTTTTTGTGACGCTGATGCCGTCATTGAAGGAGTCTACCATATTGACTTTCCGTTTGAGGTCTATCAGGGGCTTCAGTATCTCCACATCGAAAGTATCTCTGCGCAGAAGGGCTACCGCAAGGTTGTTTGCTGCCAGTATCCATGGTTTTTCTTTTCCTTTTGCATCGTATGCCATTGTTTCCCTGTATGCACGCCGGTAAAGTTTTTCCGCTTCTTTCGGTTCTTTTATCATTTGGAACAGATGCCAGTACTCGTATCGTGTGAACGACTTTTTGCCGTCGGCATATTGCGGGTCATGCAGATATTTGTCCAATATCTCATCCGGATTCAGTTCGCGGAAGATTTCATGTTTGTATTCATACTGCACTGTGCGGAGTTGAGGCAATCGTTCTTTGATGGCAGTGGCATAGTAGGGTAGGCGTGATACGGCGGCAAATTGCGCATCGGGGTTCTTGTATTTTTCGGTAATCTCCCTTATCTCCTGCGCTTCGCCTGTCAGGCTGTCCTGTTCCAGCAGGTCGGCCACTTCGTTCCAGGTTGCTACGCGGGTTTCTGTGGGATGTTTGTATACCCGGCTCCATTTGGCGGGCGGTATTACGGATGTGATTTTGTGTAGTGCAAAGTTGGTTCGCTGTTTGGCGAGGGCCAGATTGCTGGCATAACGTCCTTCGGGAGATGACACACCGGTGATTTTAAATTCTTTCAGGGTGGTTCCTTCACCATTCACGATGTTCATCAGGTCCTCCTGCAGTTTGTTCATTTGCACTATGTTGGTGGAATCTTTCGGATCCAGTTCCGCTTTGCCTACGAGAAATGTCAGTGAGATGTTTCCTGCCGTATTTCTTCGTTCGCGTCGGGGTGTTTCTTTGTATTTGTCGGGATCCAGTTCGAAATCGGGAAATGAAAACTCCAGAAACTGCAAAGGGCGTTTTATTTTGCAGGTAGTCATTTTCCATTCGGCTTCGTAAGTGGAGTGGGTGTAGTCTGCAATAATCACTTTGGATAAAACGCTGTATATGCGCCGGGGGTCGGGGACGGGTACCGAGTCGTTGATGTCCAGATTGAAACGTGTGGCATCCAGTTGCCGGCGGGTGTTGATATAGGGGGCCAGTTTGTCATTCTTTATATCATAAGCCATGCGGCGGTCTTGTGTCAGTCCGTATTCCGGTCCGTCCATGACGGTGGGGGCCATGTAGCTTACAACTTCTTCTGTGGTGCAGTCCATGATATAGGGCTGCATGATGAGGCGGCGGTTGGGAGCGCCGTAATTGCTCGGAATCGCTACCGAGTTATTTACAATCAGTTTGTTTCCTATTATCTTTCCTGCTACGGGACGGGGTTGCGGATTAGGGTTCTCCGCTACCACTTCCACTTCGTCAAGGGCGATGCCACCGTCAATATTGGCATTTATTTCTTGTTTATAGTTCACTTCGCGCAGTTCATTTTTCATTTGCACGTTGAAGATCAGCGCACCGTTTTCGGCAACGCGTATTTCATAGTATCCGTCGGCTCCCGCTACGGCATCGGCATCGAAGAGCAAGGTACCTCCTCCGCCGGTTTCCAGCGCTTTCAGGGCATCGCGCGCCGATGCCACTGTGTTGAATGCAAAGATGCGTACTGTCTCTCCCATGGGGAAAGGTCTTGGCTTCTTTTCGCCTTCGGGCAGGTTCAGCACTTTGCCGGATACGATGGAGATTTGTTGCGCCATGATTGGTATGGAAGTCGAAATCACAGCAATGCAGACAGCTAATGTTCTGATGAAATTTCTCATGGCGTGTTGTTCTTTTTATTTGAAGATATAAGAAATGGAGACACCGATTTTGATGGGCAGCAGTTTGTAGCCGGTGGCGTTGGCTTGCGCTGTTCCGTTGGTGTAGTCCTCAAGATTGTCGTTTTTGTAGTATTGTTTTTGCTTGAAATATACGGCACCGAATCCGCCATGAAACTCCACGTTGAGGCGTTTGCTCAAGTTGAGTGCATAGCCAAAGGTGACTCCTGCGCCGGCTGCGTCGCCCTGATAGATGTTGTCTCCCCACGTAATGTCGTAGGATGTGCCGAGGGCGGATATTCCTACAAATTCGCGCGTCATGGGACGTCCGTTGAACCAATAGCGGTATTCGGGCATAAGGCCTATTATCTGTGCTTTGTTTCCGTAGATATTGACTGCGCCGAAAGCCGAGATGTCTATACTGCTCCGTTCGCCCACCACAAATTCGCAGCCTACGTTCGGCATCATGGCGGCAAACATCAGTCCGTTGGTCTTTACTGCTATTTGCTGGGCATGCAGGGCGGTGAAACTGCCAAGCAACAGTAGTAGCGGCAGTGCGTGTCGCGGGCGGAGAAAATGAAATAATTTCGGCATAATCTATTTTATTTGTTATTCAAAGGTATGTTCTTCACCTGGTTGCCATTCACTTACGCTGGCCTTGGCTGCCATGCTTTGCGTATACTTGATGTTAATGGTGGTGATGTATCCGGCTTTCAACCTGACGATTACCTTGTTCTGGTTCTCGTCCTTGTCTGCTTCGTCGAATACTACGATTTCTTTATTTTCCGTTTCCTCCGGCATAGAGACGTTCAGTGTCAGCTTACGGATGGCGCTATTCTCTGCAGCTTCGTAGGGAAACAACAGGTAATCTTTTACGATAGGGGCTTTATTGGCGATGATACCTAAGTTCTCCGCTTGGTAGTCAAGGAATACTGCTGTCCGGTTACTGCTGTTGTTGGAGGTAATCACTCCGGTGGCTAAGTCCATGGTTCCTTCCTGTCCTTCGCGTGTGGTGAAACTGATGCTGTTCAGTATCGGATGTGAGTCTACGGTATATTCCTGCGTGTTGGTATAAATGTTGAAACGCAGAATGGCCAAGGCGTGTTTCAACGGAAGTGACACTTTGTTGCCGGCTGCGGCAAGGGCTTTGCTGCCGGTTATCATGCCGGTATAGAGGTAGTCGGTCACAGCTTCACTGCCTTTAGTCCCGTTCACAGGGATGGAAGCGTTTCCGTTTCCGTCTGTCGAAACATCGGTTGTGTATGGATAGTAGGCATACAGATATAGCTTATCCTGTCCCGGAGGGTAGTTGACTGTGGAGCCATCGGCTATGGTCAATGCACCACTCGGCCCTACGTTCAGATATTCCAGGTTCTTCAGATAGGGCTCTATAAAATTGCCTCCTTGTTCTGTCAATCCGAACACTCCTACCGGAGCCCTCTCTTCCAATGTTGTTCCGGTGATAATTCCGCTTCGGGTGATGGTTGTTTCTATGGTGCTGACGGAGGCGTTCAGACAAACCTCCACGTTTTCCTCCCCGGATAGGGGAGGAACTACGGAGTTTTCTTGGTTACATCCTGTCAACAAAGAGAGTGTAACGCCAAAATAGAATAATATGTTTGTTGGTTTCCTCATTACTTATCTTAGAAACTTGTTTCTTGTTTTATTCAATCGGTGCGTCAATGTTTCCGCCGTCAAAGTCTTGCCATTCTGTCAGGGTGGCGTCCACCATAACTTCCTGCATTGAATACACTCCGATTTGCACATTGTAGATAATGCCTTGCTTGAATCCGCCCGGAGTATTCACTTGGAGGGTTACGGTTTGTTCGGTAGGCACGCTGGTGGCTGCGTCCGGAGCTTCTATGGTAACTTCCAGTTCAAGGGCTGCGGTTCCGTCGGTCGGCTTTGCCATCAGATAACCGATTTTGTCACCGCCGTTCTCTGCTGTGCTCGGAGTGAATGTGCCTGTGGCAACGTTATCAGTGCCGATTGACAACATGGACAATGATTCGCTTCCGGCCCATGTGAGCGTTCCGTCTATCACGTTCAGAGTGGCGCTGGTGCCATGATTCTTGATGCGTACATTTTTTACTTTCAATTTTTGTGCAGCCTCTTTATCGGCTTCGGATTGTTTCTTGGCAGCTATCACCTGGAAAGTGAATTGGGTAAGCAAGTGGGTGAAGTTGATGTTGGGCACCCATTTATAATCATCTCCGTTTTTTCCACCGGTAGTGATCAGGTCGTGGTGATATTTCAGTTGCCGGATGTATTTGGCTTTGTAGCCTGTCAGGACGGAATTGTTCTTTTCGTCGGTACTTCCGTCGATGAAGATAGATTGCTCCGGAATGTTAGGTGCGGCGGCTTTGTTCCACATGATGTCTTGCGAACCATTGAACGTGAATCTCACTGTGGCCTGGCTGGCGGTTACAGTGGCGCCGGTTGCTTGATAAGGAGAATACCCATAGAATGTGTAGTCGTACTTGTTGTCTACGGGGTAATAGTAGACGGCTCCTGAGGTTCCGCCTCTGTAAAGGGAGATTTTCTTGGCATCTGCTTCAGAACCGGGTGAATTGGCCTGAGTAGCGATTACTCCCTGAATATTGTTCAGGAGAGCACCTGCGGCTGTACTCCAGTCTGTTGCGGCTACATCGGTGCCATTGTTGACGGCCAAAGCGAATACGCCTACATTGGTTCCTATAAAGTTTGCATCGGTAATAGGTGCGCGTGTCACCGTAGTGGAGGCTGAGGCATTTAATTCACCTCCACCCAACCGGATAACTACTTGTCCGTCGGGACTCTCAAAGTCGTCCTCGGTGGTGGGCTGTTCTGCAATGATTTCCTCGTTTTGCGAACATGCTGCCATGCAAAGGACGGCTGCCAGAAGCCATAAGTTCTTTTTCATATTTTTGTAATGAGTAATTGTTAAACATATCGTTAATTGTCTCTTGTTTCTCCAAGGAGACTATTGGTTTCAACGTGCGAAACTTCTTCTACATGCTTGGGTATTTCAAATACCAACGGTTAGTACTTTTTGTACCTCCCGTTGGTCTTTGGATTGTTTCGGAAGTTATCTTCCGTAGGGAAGCCGGTTATTATTTACCGTCTTCGATGTCAGCATCGATATCGCCACCGTTTTCCCATGCGGTCAAAACTGCAGTAACTTCGATCTTCTCGAAACCGTAGATTGTAATGTATACGTTGTAGGAAGCACCGGGCATGAATTTTTGTGTTGCTCCTGAAATCTTAGACTGTTCGATAGTTAATTTGTTGTCTGCCTTTTCAACTTCTTTGTATGTAATTGTACCAGTTGCTTCGTCTTTGGTATCTTCTACATATTGTTTGAGGTCTATGGACAATGTAATATCACCTTCGTTGTTGGTGCCGTCGATGGGGAAGAACATTACAGGCTCACCTACTTGAGTGCCTTTGGTATCAGGATCTGACTCCGGAATATTTCTATCTCCATAAGGATACTTAGGTACTACCGGAACTATCAAGCCTTTTGTTGGGTCCAGCTTGTCGTTAGCAGCATCATCTTTGCTACATACTACAAAATCAGCAACACCGGCTCCGTTTCTTGTAGAAGAAGGAACGGTAAGATCCATATCAACAACATTTGCCATGTCTTTTAGAGTGATCTTAGTGACTTGCATACCAAGAGTTTTGGGCTCAGCATCGCTACTTTTGCGTTCTACCCATTGATTTGTTTGCCATTCATAACCTGCTGCACTTTCGCTACCGGCTCTTACAAAGAATTTCAAGCGTGCCAATTGGTGCTCGAATTTCAAGACAGGAACAATACCTTTACGGGCTGTACGGGCACCGAATTGATAATTCATTAGGGTAGTCCATTCACCTCCCAATGAAGTGGCTATGTCTTTATAGAAACTTTCAGGATCAGTGGCAGAGGCATCATTTTCGGCCATATCTATGGTTTTAGCTGCCAATAAGTCTTGAGTACCATCGATTGTAACGCCTGTTACTTTCTTTTCTGTTGCTGTAATGCTTGGATTTGCATTTGCTGCATCATCAATATGGTAACCATAGAATGTATATTGACCGTTGGTCGGGTAATATTTATATTGAATTACACCGTTGTCACTATCTTCTGTATAGCTTTTATAGATTCTGATGGCGCCTTTGTCTTTGGCGTCAGCTTTGGGTGCTCTGAACTCAAGAACACCATTGTCAAGAATCTTGGTTTTTGCATTTTCAGCTCCTTCTTCAGCTTCTAATCCGGTATTTCTATCCACCATGTAGATGTACAGTTTTTGGCTGTTCCATGTGTTTTGGTCACCGGCAACGTCGCCCACTGAACCTGTACCTCTGGTGCTGGCTGTGACAGTAGGTACATCGAGTCCCAATGCGATCACTGCTTTGTCATTGTTCTCTTCCGGATTGCCGATACCCGGATCATTGTCTTTTGAACAACTGCTCATCACTGCGAGAGCCATTGCTGCGTAGAAAAATTGCTTTTTCATAATCATTAAAATTTTAATTAATAAAAGAAAATATATAAATCTCTGTTTGTTTTTATTCTTTTTCCTCTCCTATTTCTATGTCTCCTCCGTTTATCCACGAGGCAGCCTGTACGTTCAGTTTTATCTCTTGCGGTCCGTATATATAGGCACTGATGCTGTATTCGCGTCCGCCCATGAATCCACTGGAGAGATAAGCGCCGTTTTCGTCTTTGTTGTGCACAGCGTCTTTCAGGTCGTAACTGAAAGTGGTGATATACGGTTCGCTTTCAGTTTCGTTGGGATAATATTCCGTACTTATCAGCAGCTTGGCATTGTTGCCCGGTGGCAGCAGAAATACACCGCCGTCTGTTGCCGGACGCCGGCTCACATCCTTGTCCACATCTTCTTCCTTCACTTGTATGGGGTAGAGGGACTTTCCATTCTCATCGGTCCAGGGCTTTTCATTTCCTTCCGTATCGCGTGACGGCAGTTTGCCCGGCTCTCCGTCGGCAGGAAAGTAGACGCCTACTTTGGCAGGATCCGATGATGCTACGGTGAACACGCCTTTGTTTACACATTCTATCCATACGCCTGTGATGTAGACGACCTCTTTCGGGTTTTGACTTGCAGGATAGAACTTCAACTTGACGTATGACAGTTGGTGCTTCATCCGGATGATAGGCCAGATGTTGCGGCGTGCCGTATAGGTGCTGTAATAGCAACTGCGCATCAACTGGCGCTCGTCGGCAGGAAGCTGTTTCAGCCGGGCAGCCTGTTCGCTGTAATCGGCAGCCACTTCGCGTCCGTTTTCTACGTCCTCTATCAGTGTCTTTAGGTCGGCGGCAGAGGCACACATCAAGTCTTGCGAGCCGTCCACTGTGACATCGAAGCAGATGCGGTCCGCTTCACGTTTCACTTCGCCTATCTTCGCATTGTCGTAGTAGTAGGCAAAGAAATTGAAAGCGTCGAACTCCTCCTGCAGGTTGTAGTAGGGGATATAGCCGGAACTCTTCCAGTTGACGAACGAACCGTTTCCTGCGTATGCCGCACGCTTGCCATGCTCTTTGCTTTGTTCGGCGGTGATTCCCAATGCTGCACATTCCTCGTCGGTGATTCCGTCCAGGCTGCCGTCTATGAGGCAGTAACGTCGGTCGGTGTCTTCGGCGCGGCGATGGGCATAGGTCATGCCGTTGGGGTTGTCGCGCCGGAATGCGTACACAAAGAATGTTCCGTCGTATATATGCTTGTTGAAACTTTCTTCATCTTCAGGATCCAGCACTCCCGAACCACGCGTCAACACATTATATATAGGGTCGCTGAAAGCTACCATGACGGGCAGTTGTGTCTGGTCGCCCTGGCCTCCCGGATTGTTGGGGTCGTAGAGTGGCTCCTCACCGGTGTACAGGTTTCCGCAACCGGCACCAAGCAACAGCATACACCATAACAGTAAGACGGGTGCATGGCGGTATTTCCGTTTATGTATCTTATTCCTATATGTCTGTCGTTGCATTCCTATATCTCTATTATTATGTCGTCGTCCGGATTGGTCGGGTCGTTGGGTTGCCAGCCCATTCCGGTGTCATCGGATACTATTTGGTCGGCCTTTATTACTAAAGGGCTTGTTATTTCGATGTTTACGTCATCTTTGCTGTAACGGAGATAGGTTTTGCCGTCGCGCACTTCAATAAGCTGCGCCGCAGTCAATTCATCATAAGGATTGATGGCTCCGTAGATGTAGCGGCTGTTTTTTACAGGTTTGCCGTCTTGGTCCAGCACCGGGGCTCCGGAAGCGTCCAGCCGGTTGGCAGACACCTGCAAGGCAACCTGCAGGATGCCCGGTCCATTGAGATGCCCTTTGGCGGCGCTCGGTATGACGCCCAGGGTGTGGAAGTGCACCACGCACCGGTAGGTGTTCTCTCCGGTTTGCGTAAACTCGTCGGGCTGTGCCTGGTGTACCATCCGGTAGAGGCGGGTGGTGTCCAGGCAGGCTTCGGATATGTTGAAGTGTCCGCAAGCGCCGGACAGTTCAATGATAGGCGGCAAGAGGTCTTCTTTTTTTATATCTCCCTCGGTGCGGATATTTAGGATGATATTGATGCGCTGGCTGATGCGTTGCATGTCAAAGTCAATGAGGGTCGGTCCGCCTGTCCGGATGTCTATATCCTTTTGCACTGCATAGTATATGGGAGATTTCAATTCCTGCAAATATTCCTCGTCCGGATTAAAGTCCGGCAGGTCGTTACCTGCCACGATGTCGGGTTTTTTGTCGCCCATGCTGCTTATTTGCAGATAAAGGTCTTTCACGCTCACCCGGTTGTCGTGAATGTAGTTGTCCAGATTGCTTATGCTGACGATTGGAAGCGGTGAAGGCTCTGTGCCGTCAGCCGGTGCCGCAGCATCTGTGCACTGGTCGTTGATGACGAAAATATTGTATTCGCCTCCGCGCAGATAGAAAGAGGAGCCGTCTCCCTCTTCTGTTTGGGGATTGTCCGAAGAGCTTTCCTGTTGTGTGATATTGCCGGCTGTTGCAGGATCTATGGATGTGTCCACGATGCCGCGGGTGCGCCAGGTATTGATGATACGGCTTGCTATGATGTGCATCTCTGCCGGAATCTCATCTTTGTCGGTATCCCCCCAGTTCAGCCTTACGCGCATATCGGTGATATGCGGGTGTCCTTCCTCCGGGCAGAGGTCTACCGAAGTGCAGGAGCAGAAGCAGCACAACAGGCTGAGGCCAAGATATGTCAGTGTCTTGTTTTTCATGCTTTGTCCTCCTTCTTTTCCTTGTCGGGAGCTTCGGCTTCTTCTTGCTTCGCTTCCGTATCTTCTTTGGTGGCTTTTAGTTCCTGTTGCCCGTCCTTTTTCTTGTTTTTTCCGGATTCTTTCTTCTTTTTCTTTCCTTTCTTCTCTTTAGCTGCTTGTTTGGCATCTTTGGCGGCACGTTTGCCGAGCTTGGTGGAATCCTGTGCTTCGGCTTTCCGCTTCAATTGTTTTTCGTACTCTTTCAGTGCCTTGTCTATTGTTTTCTCCTGTTCGGATGTAAGGGTGTCGCTAAGCTGTATGCCCAGTGAATCCGCTACGTGCTTGCGCAGCTTGTCGGCGGCTTCTTTCAGGGCCTGTTCCTTGCGCTCCTGTTGCATCAACCGCCACTGTTTCAACTCTTCTTTGGTGAGCAGGCTGTCCGGACGGCTGAAACCTTGTTTTTGGACGGCACCGGCAATGGAGTCGATGCGCAGGCGCATGGCGTTGATTTTGGCATTGATTGCATTACGCTTCTCGCTGCGTATCTGTACCCGGCGGTAGACAGATGCTTTGTACTTGCTTCCCACAGACATGAACCGATAGACGAAAGCTACCCGCAGGTCGGTAATCAAGGGGAAGGGAACGATGTGTCCGCCCTTGCATTTGTCTGCTATGCGCGGATAACAGTTGCTTTCAGCATCATGGGTGTAGACATCATACGAGGTGTACAGAAGTCCGGCCGAACCGCCTAATTCCAAGTCGATATAATTATTGCGGTAACCGTAGAGCGGGGCGGTATAACCAACGCTGATGCCGGCGCCGTAAGCATTGCCTTGTTTACCTTCTTTGCCGATTTTCAGGTTATAGCTGGAGGCGTTGACGTATACTCCCCAGTAGTAAGCACGCTCTTGTCGCGGATTCTTGCGCTGGGTGGTGAACACCGTTTCTTTCAGTCGGGTGTATAATCCGGCGTCTTTGGTAACGCCGCCGCGTTGGCGGGTACGGAAATACTGCCTCCATTCCACGCGTGCGTCGAACACATTAAATATCAGGGAAGGGGTGTACGTCTGGGAAGTATTCCAGTTCCATTTTATGTTGGCGCTGATTGTACGCTTGTTTCGGATGGTATTGCCCAAGTCGAACTCCACACCAATATTGGGAATAGTCAATAACCAGTCCACTGCATTTGTCTTGATTCCCCAGCGGTCTTTGAAAGATATTTCTTCTGCTTTTGCATCATCTTTCCTGCCGCGTTGCGTCTGGGCATATGCGTTAGTCAAAGTTATTGATATAAGAAAGCACACTACAATTCTTTTGGATAAAAAAAAGTAATGCTTTTTTTTATGCTCTTGTGATAAAATCACTTTTCTTTAAATTTTTTTATTTGTTTGTTTGTGACGCCAAAAATATATAGCGAAAACGTAAAAACAAAGTTTTCCGTTAACTTTATTTGAGACTTGAGCCTTTTTTAACGCAAAATAGCTAATTTCTGTTTTAGTTGAATAATTTTGTAACGGTTTTCCGGGATAAAAATAGGGAGATATAAAGAAAAAGGTGTAAATTCTATTTGATAGAACTTACACCTTTTCACTTGAAAAATATTTTTTACTTTCCTTTATGCCTGTTCGCGCGCTTCTTGCGAATCTCTGCTTTCATTTTCGCCGCACCGGAACCATGAAGGCCGGTAATATAGGTCTTTTTCTTGGCTTTGGTTTTCACCTTGTTTTCTTCCTTAGGCTTGTCTTTCTTGCCTTTGAAAACAATACCGCCCATCATTGCTTCTTCTATACTCACGTTGCTATTGTATTAAATATTATAATGTAAATTGCTGTGCCACAAGTCTGCTATATGCTATTTGGCAGGTAGTATCTCAATCCAGTAATCATCCGGATCATTGATGAAGTACAGTCCCATAGCGGTGTTTTCAAAACACACCCAGCCATTCTCCTTATGATATTGGCGGATGGCATCGTAGTCTCCGGCTACGCGGAAGCACAGGTGACTTTCATTCTCGCCCAGTTCGTAGGCTTGGGGATGTTCTTTCAGGCAGGTCAGTTCCAGCAGGAAGCCTGTGCTGCCGTCGGTGAGATAGACCAACGTGAAAGAGCCGTCCGACGCCTCTTTCCGATGATGCTCTTTCAGTCCTAATGCCTTTTCGTAGAAAGTGATGCTACGTTCCAGATTGGTGACATTTATATTGAAATGGTCAAATTTACTTTTTATTTCCACTGTTGTCCGTTGTTAGGTTTGATTATTGATTTATTTGATTTTCGCTTTCAGGATTTCGCCTATATACGTACGCGGCATGCCTTCTATCGGAGCCTGTGACGGGAACTTCTTACATTCCAGTATAATGGAAGGCTCGTTCTGTCCGTTAGGATAGAAACGTACGGTGTAATTCTGTGCCGCATCCATTTGTCCGTAAGGCTGGTCGGGCGACAGGATGGTGAATACCACCGCTTTGTTGCCGGCTATTTTGCCTAATGAACCGCCGGCATTGGCCGTCATCATTGTCATATTGAAAGGTTCTTCGCCGATTACGATTACCAATTTGCCGTTTCCGGTCTGGATTGCATCCGAGGGGATGGCATCCGGAGACACTTCCCTGTATGCGGCGGAGGCTGATTCGGTGGCGGCAACCGGAGTTGCAGATGTTTTGGGAGTTTCCACCGTAACCTGCGTCTTGGGAGTGATAACCGTTGTGCCGGAATTCACAAGTGCTGTTTCCGTTTTCTTCTCTTCCTTCTTTTCCACAGCAGGAGCTTTGGCGGCAGTGCTGGCGCTTAGGGCTTCTGTTATATCGACACAGAGATCGTCAACGAAGTCCACTGTCTTTCTGCGCCATTTGGCAAGGCCGCGTACCAGTTTGGTCTTGGACTTGTTCAAAGCGTATTTGTCGGTAATCCATTCCTCGGCGGTATATTTTTCCTTTCCCTCGCGATAGCTGAAACGGATTTTTTCTACTTCGAGGGTACATTTCTCCGGCTGGCAGGTGAGGGTGAGCTGGTAGAGTATTTTGGTTCTGTCCAGTGACAGGGCTGTGGAGCTGAACACGATCCATTCGTCGCCCATGCCCACAATCTGTCCTTTTTCCCGGTCGGAATAGACCACGCGGCTGGTATTCTCATTCTTGGCCAGTCGTGTGTCCATCCACTTCAGCAGGCGGGAATAGATTGTATCTTGAGACATGCCGGGGATACTGAAATCTTTGGTAAATACCACTTTTCCGTCTGCTTCGGGAACAGCGCCGGCCAGATACTTACTGTCATCCCGTTGGGCGTGCAGCAAGGCGGGCATGCAAAGGCAGAATAGTGCAAAAAGAACTTGTGTTAAATTTTTCATAATGCTATGTTTTATTTAGTAATATCAAAACTCTCACCCCGGCGGGAAATCGTCAGGAAACGGCAGCCTTTGCTTTCGGCAAAAGTGCGGAATGAGTTGCCGCCCCGGTAGTCTTCGCTGAAGTGCATTGGTGCAAATATAGTGGTTTTTATTCGTTCCACGAATTGTTCCGCACCGCGCATGTAATCTTTTCCGATGCGGCTGTCCACCGGAAACATGGCTACGTCTACCAGAGGGGCCTTTTGTTGCAGGATTTTTATTTCTGCGAGAAAGTCGCCTTCGGCCTTGCGTATTTCCTGCGGGGTGGACTCTTCGCTCCAGTGCCAGTTGTTCAGGTCGCCGGCGTGGAACAGGCGGATGCCCTGCAAGTCTATCAGAAAGGAGATGCCGACGTCGGTGGAGCCGAAGGCTTCGATGCGGATGTGTCCGTCTTCATAGACGTCGCCTTTATTTATATAGGTGGCATCTTCCGCCGCTGCACGCCGATGTTTCAGAATATCTTTGGAGAAGATATACCGGATATCGGGGCGTTCTTCCTTCCATGAAAGAACTTCGCGGTTGAAGTGGTCGGGGTGGAAATGCGAGGAAAGCACGTAGAGCATCCCCGGTTTCTTTAGCAGGCAGTCATGCACGATTCCCCGGTTCGGCGCCTCTTCCGAGGTGTCTTTGTAGTAATCGATGATGACTGTCACGCCGTCCGCTTCAATCGCGAAGCCGCTATGGTAGATATAATCAAGTTTCATTGTACGGATTCAATTATAGCGCAATATTACGAAAAACGCTACACAAACTTCCGCTTTCGCTGTTATTTTATGCAAAAGCCCTACATCGGGACCTCCATCAGCAGGATATGCGAGTCTTTCAGGGTCTCTATTTCCAGGCTGTTGGTTTCGTACACTCCCATGCCGTCACGACGTGAAAGCACTGTGCCGTCCACTTTTATTTCGCCTTCTATCAGGAATATGTACACTCCTGCGTGTGACTGGTGCAGGTGGTAGCCCGTCTTTTTTCCGGCTTCCACCTCTCCAATGGAGAACCAGGTTTGTTGCAGCATTTTGGCGGGAGCGTTGCCGTCGGGAGACACGATGAGGGCAAGCTCGTTCTTGTGCAGGTAGGAACGGATGTCATAGTCCTGATAGGCGGGAGGGGTATTCAGCTTTTCGGGCATCACCCAGATTTGAAGGAGTTCCACTTCTTCGGTGTCGCTGCCGTTCATCTCACTGTGGTAGATGCCTGTGCCGGCGCTCATTGTCTGGATGTAGCCCGGGGTGATGGTGCGGTGGTTCTGCTTGCTGTCGCCATGTTGCAGCCGGCCTTTCAAGGGAATGGTGATAATCTCCATGTTTTTATGGGGATGGGTGCCGAAGCCTTTGCCGGGGGCTATACGGTCGTCGTTCAGTACGCGCAAGGCTCCGAAGTTCATACGGCGCGGGTTGTAGTAGCCGTCGAAACTGAATGTATGGTAACTGTCGAGCCAATCGTATAAAGAACGTCCGCGGCTCTCGGCTTTGTCTATTACTTTTTTCATAACCTGTTTTTTTTAATGGTTTATCTGTATGTAACAAGCAAGCGTGTAGGAAAGTTTGGGCCGCGGATGATTAATGTTCTATAAAAAGTCTTTTACAGTTTGACTTCATTTTCCAGTTTCTTATGTTCCATGAAGTCTTTTATGTTCAGCAGGGTGGTGGCGGCAATGTTGGCGAGTGCTTCACGCGTGAAAAATGCCTGGTGGGAGGTTACGATTACATTATTAAATGACAACAAACGCGCCAGGGTGTCGTCGTCGATGATCTTGTCCGACTGGTCTTCGTAGAAATATTCGCTTTCTTCCTCGTACACGTCCAGTCCGGCGGAACCGATTTTCTTGTTTTTCAGTCCTTCTATCAAAGCGTTGGTGTGGATGAGTTGTCCCCGTCCGGTATTGATAATCATCACGCCGTCTTTCATCTTGCCGATGGAATAGTCGTTGATGAGGTATTTGGTCTGTTCGGTAAGGGGGCAGTGCAGGGAAATGATGTCCGAGCTATGGTACAGTTCGTCCAGTGTGGTATATACCACCTGATGTTCCCTGGCGAAATTGTAGTCGGGATAGAGGTCGTAGGCAAGGATGTTCATGCCGAAACCGCGCAGAATGGTAATGAGCTTTTTGGCAATCTTTCCCGTCCCGATGATACCTGCTGTCTTGCCGTACATGTCGAATCCCAGAAGTCCATGCAGCGAGAAGTTCCCGTCGCGCGTACGCCAAGTGGCGCGGGGTATTTTCCGGTTGAGGGAAAGCATGAGGGCAACTGTGTATTCGGCCACCGCATAGGGGGAGTAGGCGGGCACGCGTACTACGGTGATGCCGTTTTCGGCGGCTGCTTTCAGGTCTACGTTGTTATATCCGGCGCAGCGCAGGGCAAGCAGTTTCACGCCGTTTGCCGCCATTTGCCGGATGACTTCCGCGTCGGCCGTATCGTTCACGAAGATGCACACTGCATCCACGCCTTGCGTCAGTATGACGTTGTTCAGGTTGAGATGCCCTTTATAATAACGGAGTTCAAAACCGTATTCACTGTTTTTTTCATTGAATGAAGCCTCATCGTAGGGCTTGCTGCCGAAGAATGCAATAGTATATGCCATGAGTTTTTAGTTTTTAGCAATGTTATGCTTTATTATTACATAGAAATAACACATACAAAGATAATAAGGTTTAGGAAATATCGGGCGGGTTAATCTTATAGTTTCATTTTCCGGCGGTTAATGCTTTTCCTTGCTTTGCCCATTCCTTTCCACCATGGGGTAAGTTTCTTTCCACCATGGTGGAACGAAACTTACCCCATGGAGGAACGAAAACTACTCCATGGTGGAAAGATTTAGCTTCAGTGGTTTTTTCTCTTAATGATAAGAACGCTGTGTGCTGAACATAGTAGTGGCAAGGAAAGAAATGTCCGGTTTATAAAGAAACACCTTATTTATATAGGTGTATATCTTAAATGTTTCAATAGAAACTATTGATTTTTTCAATTAATTCCTTGCCCTGTCATAAAATTAATGCACAAAACAGTTTTTCATGTGCAGGATTATTGTACCTTTGCGCCCGAAAACAATAAAAAAGATTTAGATGAGAAAAATTTCATTGATTAGCATTGCGATGCTAATCGTTTCAATTCCAACTTTTGCGGGAGGTCTCCTGACAAATACAAATCAACATCCTGCTTTCCTTCGTATGCTGTCTCGCGGTGCAAATACTACCGGTGTAGATGCTGCCTTGTCCAACCCTGCGGGTCTGGCTTTTTTGCCAAAAGACGGATTTTATACATCCTTGAGTGTCCAAAGCGCTTTTCAGACAAGAGATATTGATGCTTCGTGTGAAGCCTTGGGATTGGATAAGTATTATGAGGGTAAGGCATCGGCGCCCGTCATCCCCAGTGTGTTTGCCGCTTATAAGAAAGGCGACTGGACTATTTCCGGTTTCTTTGCCATTACCGGCGGTGGAGGAAAGGCATCGTTCGATGACGGTCTGTCCATGTTCGACGCCATGGTGATAGGCGGATTGGGGCAAAAGGGTATTCCGGGCAATGCCTATTCATTGAAAAGCTACATGGACGGCAAACAGTATATCTATTCCGTACAGTTGGGCTTGACTTATAAAATAACGGATTGGCTTTCCGCTTTTGCGGGCGGACGTATGAACTACTTCACAGGTGGGTACGAAGGAGCGCTGAAAGCAAGTTCCGCTGTTGAATTGCCTTCACCCGCAGGAGGAACGATACCCACCGGCACCGAACTCATCGGCATTGATTTGGATTGCAGCCAGACGGGTTGGGGATTTACTCCGGTTATCGGCTTGGATGCCAAATTCGGCAAGTTGAACATTGGTGCGAAATATGAGTTTAAGGCCAATTTGAACATAGAGAATAATACCAAAGTGAACTCGCTCCGTATGTTGGGCGCTCCCGAAACCGAGCTGGGTGACTACAAGCATGGAGTGAACACTCCGAACGACATCCCTGCCATGCTTTCGGTGGCTGCTGCCTATGAGTTCCTTCCTGTGCTGCGTGCATCGGTGGAATATCACTTCTATGATGATAAAAACGCAGGTATGGCCAACGGCAAACAGAAGTATCTGACAAAGGGAACGAACGAGTACCTGGCAGGTATAGAATGGGACGTGATAAGCAGACTGACGCTGAGTGGCGGCGTACAGTTCACCGATTACGGTTTGTCCGATGATTATCAGTCTGACACCAGTTTCTCTTGCGACTCATACTCTTTGGGATTCGGAGCAAAGTTGCAGCTCTCGGAAAGAGCCGATTTGAATGTGGGCTATATGTGGACCAATTATGAAGATTATACAAAGACAACTCAAAACTATAATGGCATAGGCGTGCCCGGTACAAACGTGTACAGCCGCACCAACAAGGTTTTCGGCCTTAGTATAGACTATCGCTTCTGATATTTCATAATCCAACCTTTATATATGGAAGAAAGGGGATGCTCCGAGGTTCGGAACATCCCCCTTCTTCGTTTTTATACAGATTAGAAAGAATATTGCACCAGCAGGTTCATGCGGTTGGCATGATTGGCGGAACTGTCGAAATTCGTACGCCAGCCGCGCAGGTATTCCGCGCCCACCTGCATGTCGGGAGTGACATTCCAAAACAGGTTCGCTACGAAATATTGCCCGTAACGGTAGGTATCCGCTTCGTTGGCAGGATAGCCGTTTTCGGAATAGAGGCGCGACATGCTGTATGTACTCGAAAGGAACACCTTCGGACTGATGTTGTATTGCAGGCCTGCATACCAGCCCAGCATGGGCAGCGCCTGCATCTTTCCTTCGTTGTCGGGATCGGGAACAATGTCCACATTCAGGTTGCTGATGTCGTTGAGGTATTGTCCGATGCCTTTTCCGTAAGTGGCCTGCCCGAACACCTGCCATTGCCTGCCCAGATTGAAAGTGGCGGATGCCTGTACGCCGAACCCGGTGACGGCATGCGCCTTGTCGCTCTGCGCATCGGTGTAGGTCATGCTGCGGATAAGCCCGCCCACGCGCAAATGGCTTTTGCTGTTCCAGCCGTACTGTGCATAGGCGGTGAAGTCCGGCATGCGCTGTTGTGCGATGGTGAGTCCGTCATTGGTTGTTCCGTCTACGGAGGGCATTTCGATGGAAGCGTTGAAGCGGAAATTCTTCAGTCCCTTGTAGGTATATGCCAGTTGGGTGGCGCGATAAAAAGTCGCTCCGTCGGGACCTTGGAAGTCGATTGTGGAAGGCAGTGCGCCTAAGTCCATGAAGCCGCCGTAGGTGTAGCCCACCGTTATGTTCCGAAAAGAGACGTAGGCATTGCGCAGTTGGAATCCTTTGCTGGAGCCGTCCCGGAAGTTGCCGGCGGTGTACACCACGAAATCTCCGAGGATTTTGGTATGCCCCACCAGTTTCAGGAAAATGGTGGAAGTGCCGGCATCCATTTGGAACTGGTTCCTGATTTTGCTTCCGTTGGGGATATAAGCCGGGATGAAGTCGATGTTGTCTACGATACCTCCGAAGTCATACTCTGCTGTGGCACGTACGTAGCCGCCGATACCCAGGGCAAACTTGCCTTTTCTGTCCGTCAGCAGGAAACGGGGCGCTTGCGGTTCGTGGATGTAGGTGAGTTGCGACTCGTTCATGATGCGGATAATTTCGTCGCCTGCCTTGTCTATGGTCACCAGTACGACGCCTTTGGGGGATTCTTCCTCGATAATCACTTTTTTTTGTGCGCGGGCTGCGGATGCCGACAGCATTGCACAGCACAGCAGAAACACTGCTTTTAAGATTGTTTTCATTTAAGTTAGGTTTTGGTGAATGTGCTTTGAACAACTTAAATTTAAAATGGTTTTGAGGTCACCGAAAGAAAGCGTATCTTTGCGCCCGGTTTAACAATGAGATGCCGCGAATAGCGGTCGTGTATTCTAGAACACCACGTAAAAAACAGGAGTATGAAGCAAAAAGTATCTGTACCTTTTATGCTGCTGGGCATTCTGTTCAATGTCTGTCTGATAGCGGCCAATCTTCTTGAGACAAAAGTCATTCAGGTTTTCGGCATCACCGTTACTGCCGGACTGTTAGTGTTTCCCGTTTCCTATATCATCAACGATTGCATTGCCGAAGTGTGGGGATTTCGCAAGGCGCGCCTGATCATCTGGAGCGGCTTTGCCATGAACTTCTTTGTGGTGATGCTGGGACTGATTGCCGTTGCCCTGCCGGCTGCTCCCTTTTGGGAAGGGGCGCCCCATTTCAATTTTGTCTTTGGCATGGCGCCGCGCATTGTCGCGGCAAGTTTGTCGGCATTTCTGGTGGGCTCGTTTTTAAATGCCTACGTCATGAGCCGCATGAAAGTGGCAAGCGGCGGACGGCACTTTTCAGCACGCGCCATTTGGTCGACGGTGGCGGGTGAGACTGCCGATTCGCTGATCTTCTTTCCGGTGGCGTTTGGAGGCATCATCGCGTGGCAGGAGCTGCTGGTGATGATGTGCATCCAGATTGTGCTGAAATCCCTGTATGAGGTGCTGATTCTTCCGGTGACAATCCGGGTGGTGAACGCAATCAAGAGAATAGACGGAAGCGATGTCTATGATGAGGGAATATCCTATAAAGTGTGGAAAATCAGTGAGATTTAATGGTCTCTCAATCGTCAAACAATAAATTAATATCAAGGGTGAACAAAGAAGCAGCATTGGTCGTGTTCAGCGGTGGGCAGGATTCGACAACTTGCCTGTTCTGGGCAAAGCGTGAGTTTAAGAAAGTATATGCGTTGAGTTTCCTGTATGGGCAGAAGCACCGGAAGGAAGTGGACTTGGCGCGGGAGATAGCGCGTAAAGCGGGAGTGGAGTTTGAAGTGATGGATGTATCGCTCATCGGTAAGCTGGGACGCAACTCCTTGACGGACACCGGTATGGCTATGGATGAGGAAAAACCGGCGGATAGTTTCCCGAACACTTTTGTGCCGGGACGCAACCTGTTCTTTCTTAGCATTGCCGCCGTCTATGCCCGCGAAAAGGGCATCAATCACATCGTGACGGGTGTGTCGCAAACGGATTTCAGCGGGTATCCCGATTGCCGGGATACTTTCATCAAATCGTTGAACGTAACGCTCAACCTTGCCATGGACGGGCAGTTTGTCTTTCACACGCCCCTGATGTGGATTGACAAGGCCGAGACTTGGGCATTGGCGGATGAGCTGGGAGTGCTCGACCTGATCCGCCACGAAACGCTCACCTGCTATAACGGCATCCCCGGTGACGGGTGCGGACATTGTCCGGCATGTAAGCTGAGGCGTGAGGGGCTGGAGAAGTATCTGGCGGGAAAAGGATAATTACTAACATTTTAATCAAGAATAATATGGCCGAGTTAAAAGACCAGCTTTCCTTGCTGGGAAGAAAAACCGAATATAAACAGGACTATGCTCCGGAAGTGCTGGAAGCGTTTGACAACAAGCATCCCGGTAATGATTATTGGGTACGTTTCAACTGTCCGGAATTCACCAGCCTTTGTCCCATAACGGGGCAGCCGGATTTTGCGGAAATCCGCATCAGCTATATTCCCGATGTGAAAATGGTGGAGAGCAAGAGCCTGAAACTCTATCTGTTCAGTTTTCGCAATCATGGTGCTTTCCATGAGGACTGCGTGAATATCATAATGAAAGACCTTATCCGCCTGATGAACCCCAAGTACATCGAGGTTACGGGAATTTTCACCCCGCGCGGCGGGATCTCTATTTATCCTTATGCCAACTATGGCCGTCCCGGCACGAAATACGAACAAATGGCGGAACATCGTTTGATGAGTCGGGAGTAGAACTGTCCTTTTTTATGTGATATACCTATCAATAGTGATTGTGGGTATGATATATTTCTGAATATGGCAGCCTCGTAATTACCTAAAACAGGTGATTGCGGGGCTTTCTTTTTCTGATGACCTTTGCATCCGGTATTAGTAACAACTTAACAGTCATTCAAAATTGAAAACAGCCATATTAAATCTATCCTTGTTCTTCCTGTCGGCGTGCGCCTTTTCCACCTATGCGCAGAAGCCGGGAAAAACAATGATTTCCGGTAAGGTCATATCTACGGAAAAAGAAGTGGTGGACTTTGCGACGGTCTATCTGAAAGGAACCGGTCATGGGGGAATAACCAATCAGGAAGGTATCTATCATGTGAGTGCGCCCGCGGGAAACTATACGCTGGTGGTGTCGGCTGTCGGCTATAAAACCGTAGAGAAACCGGTGACGCTGCTCAGAGGGCAACGGGTGAGGCAGAACATAACAATCAGTCCCGAAACCCAGCAGTTGGACGAAGTGACGGTAGTGTCGACGGGGGTAAGCCGCCTCAAGCGTTCGGCGTTCAATGCTGTGGCAGTGGATACGAAGGAATTGCAGAATACAACCAAGAACCTGAGTGACGCACTGGCCAAAGCGCCGGGCATGAAGCTGCGCGAGTCGGGCGGGGTAGGGTCGGACATGCAGCTTATGCTGGACGGTTTCAGCGGAAAACATGTAAAGGTGTTTATCGACGGCGTTCCACAGGAAGGTGTGGGAAGCTCTTTCGGACTGAATAATATTCCGGTGAATTTTGCAGACCGTATCGAAGTCTATAAAGGCGTAGTGCCTGTGGGGTTCGGGACGGATGCCATCGGCGGGGTCATCAATATCGTCACGAACAAGAAACGCCGCCGCTGGTTTTTGGATGCATCCTATTCCTACGGCTCATTCAATACGCATAAATCCAACGTGAACTTCGGACAGACCTTCAAGAACGGCTTCACCTATGAGATCAATGCTTTTCAGAACTATTCGGACAATGATTATCACATTGAAGCTCCGGTAGAAGACTTTGAGACGGGCAGGATAGACCGCGATAAAAAGGTGCGCGTCAAACGTTTCAATGATACGTACCATAATGAAGCGATCGTTGGCAAAGTGGGGGTGGTCGACAAGAAATGGGCGGACCGTTTGATGCTGGGTTTCACCTACTCCAATATGTATCAGGACATACAGACCGGAGTGCGTCAGGACATCGTTTACGGCCAGAAACACAGGAAAGGACATTCGCTGATGCCTTCGTTGGAATATTACAAGCGTAATTTGTTTGCAAAAGGGCTGGATGTGGCGCTGACTGTAAACTACAACAAGAACCTGACAACGAATGTGGACACCGCTTCCTATAAATACAACTGGTATGGAGACAGGAAGTTGCTGAACTCTCCCGGAGAACAGTCCTACCAACATTCGCGTGCCGACAATAACAACTGGAATGGTACGTTCACCGCCAATTATCGCCTTGGCAAGATGCACATGCTGACTTTCAACCATGTGCTGAACACTTTCAGCCGTTCCAATACTTCTCTGCTTGCCAAAGAGGAACAGTCGGATGCCATAGCGAAGGAGACCCGCAAGAACATCTCCGGTGTCTCTTACCGTCTGATGCCGTCCGAAACCTGGAACTTATCTGTGTTCGGCAAGTATTACAACCAGTTTGTTGCCGGACCGGTAGCCACCGATGCCAACCAAAACGACTATGTGCGCACTACCCGTAGCGTAAGCTCCATAGGGTATGGGGCTGCCGGAACTTATTTCATCCTGCCGGGACTGCAGGCAAAACTCTCTTATGAAAAAGCCTACCGCCTGCCCACCATAGAAGAGATGTTCGGCAATGAGGATCTGGAAATGGGAGACATCGGCATCAGACCGGAGAACAGCGATAACGTAAACCTGAACCTAAGCTATAACAGGACTTTCGGCAGACATTCCGTATATGTGGAAGGAGGGCTGGTTTATCGCAATACCAAGGATTATATCCAGCGCAACATAACCGACCTGAGTGGCGGCAAGTCGGCAGCCACTTATATAAACTACGGAAAGGTGCTGACGAAGGGATATAACATATCCGCCCGTTACGGCTTCGGCAAATGGGTGAGTGTCGGCGGTAATTTCACGCAGATGGACGTGCGCGATAATATGAAGACTTCCATATCCGGCAGTGCGGAGAACATTGCCTACAAAGAACGTATGCCCAACCTGCCGTATATCTTTGCCGATTCCGACGTGACATTCTACTGGCGGGACCTCGGACGAAAAGGAAATGCACTGACTGTGTCCTACGATAATCAGTACTTGCACAGCTTCACGTACTATTCGTCCAAAATCGGTTCGAATAAAGGCGACTATGTGGTTCCAAGCCAGTTCTCGCATAATCTGTCCCTATCTTACAGCCTTCGCGACGGACGTTATAATCTGTCATTCGAGTGCAGGAACTTTACGGACGAGCAACTATATGATAATTTCAGCTTGCAGAAGGCCGGACGGGCATTTTATGGAAAGGTACGCGTATACTTCGGCAATTGAAACAATGAATAAACCGGTAACGATTAGTGTAATATAATTAAAGTAACAACAACATGAAAAAGAATCTTTTATTAGCCGGACTTTTCGCCTCTGCAATGGCGGGACCGGTATTGACATCTTGTACGGATACGGAAGTGCCGGGCGGCGGAAACGCCAATGGGTCCAAAGGTGATTTTGTAGTCGCCTCCTCTGTCACTGCTTCAAACAATACGGTGAACGTGTTGCTGACTTCCAAGACTTTGGACGAGGGTGTCATCTCTACCGTCAACAACGGACTTGTCAACGACGGCGCTTCCCAGTGGGTGTTCTATAAAGACCGCTATCTCTATGGGCTGACTTATAATCAGGGAAATGCCGGTACCACCCGTTCTTATGTCATGAACTCCAACAACGAAGTGCAGGCGCGTTCGGGAGAGTTTGCCGTCAAGCGATTTACGACCTATGGCATTTATGACAAATATATCATCACTGCTTCCACCGGCGACGGTCCTACGGAATATGCCGACGGCAACCTGTATCTGCCTAAGATGTTCTTGCTTTCCTATCTGGATGTAGCGGCCGAAACATTCGAGACCAACGACACGAAAGTGAAGGCCTATATGTCTGAGAACTTCTTGGGCAATGGTGAGTTTGTGACATTGGCGGGCATCTTGGAGCATGACAAGAAGATATACAGCGCAGCCGTTCCTATGGGATTGAGCCAGTATGGCGCTGCCGTAGACGGCGGCAAGTATATATTGCCGGGCAATGAGACTTTGGTGAAGACCGAAGACGGCGGTTCCAACAGCAGCGCCTATAAGAAAGGTGAGTTGCAATGGACGCAGTATCCCAACGAGTGTTGGGTGGCAATCTTCGATGATGCTACTATGACGACCAAGAAACTCATCAAGACTGATAAAATCAGTTATGCCTGCGGACGTTTCAAGTCCCAGTATTACCAGACTATCTGGGAGGCAGGCAACGGCGATGTTTATGTGTTCTCCCCAAGCTATGCCAAAACAATGAAAGATGCCCGTCAGCAGACAACGTTGCCGGCAGGTGTAGTGCGTATTCCCAACGGTCAGGAGGACTTTGACAGCTACTACTGCGATTTGGAGAAGCAAAGTGGCGGAAAATCTTTCCTGCGTTGCTGGCATATTGCGGACGACTACTTCCTGTTGCTGATGTACGACCGCCCTCTGACGGAGACAGGCTTTGAAGCCAAAGAACTGGCTGTCTTTAAAGCGGAAAGCAAGAAACTCACATATGTGACCGGGCTTCCGTCGGCAGACCTGATTTCCGGCTTCGGAAATACTCTGTATGCGGAGAACGGCTATGCTTATATGGCTGTGACGACTACGGACGGATATCCTGCCGTCTATAAGATAGACCCGTCGAGCGCAACTGCTACGAAAGGTGTGGCGGTAGAGGCTACACAGATTACGGGTATCGGTAAGTTGAGTCCCTTGAACTGAATACCATGAAAAAGGCATTTCGTAGAATACACTTATGGCTGTCCGTCCCATTCGGATTGATTATTACGGTTATTTGTCTTTCGGGTGCTGCACTGGTGTTTGAAGATGAAGTAATGGAGTTGTGCAGGCACGACCTCTATTATGTGGAAAAAGCAGGCGGCGCTCCGCTTCCGGTGGAACACCTGATTGGGAAAGTTGCCGAAACATTGCCGGACAGCGTTACCGTTACGGGCGTCTCCATTTCTTCTGATGCGGAACGTGCGTATCAGGTCAGCCTGTCAAAACCGCGTCGGGCTTCCATCTATGTGGATCAGTATACAGGTGAGGTGAAAGGACGGAATGAGCGTGCACCGTTCTTTCTCACCATGTTCAGGCTGCATCGCTGGCTGATGGACAGCATGAAGCCGGGCGATGGTGTGTTTTGGGGTAAGATGATTGTAGGGGTAAGCACTTTGATGTTCGTGTTCGTACTTATATCGGGTGCCGTCATTTGGTGGCCCCGCACAAAAAAAGTTCTGAAAAACAGCCTGAAGATTACTGTCAATAAAGGCTGGCGGCGCTTTTGGTATGGTTTGCACGTGGCGGGTGGCATGTATGCGCTTGTGTTTCTTTTAATAATGGCTTTGACGGGACTCACCTGGTCTTTCTCATGGTACCGTACAGGTTTTTACAAAGTGTTCGGAGCGGAGATGAAGCAGGAAGGTCATGGGAAAGAAAGAAAAGGGAGAACCTCTTATGCTTGCTGGCAGCAAGTGTATGAGGAACTGAAAGCGCGCAATGCCGATTACAGGCTGATTACGATTTCCGACGGTTCTGCCGGCGTGTCATTCGCGCGGTTGGGCAACCGGCGGGCTGTTGACCGTTACTCCTTTAATCCGCAGAACGGCGAAATCACCGGAACCGTATTGTATAAGGATACCGATGCTTCGGGCAAGATACGCGGCTGGATATATTCTATGCATGTGGGAAGCTGGGGAGGTATCGTTACCCGTATCATGGCGTTCATTGCTGCATTGTTGGGTGGAACGCTTCCGTTGACAGGCTATTATTTGTGGATGAGGCGCATCGGACGTGCATGAAACATTTGTATGCCTTTTTAAGCAGGAGTGATTATTCTTCTGATTTCAGCCTCGGTCCCGCAAAACGGTCCATGAGTTTGTAGCTTGATTGTGCACATGGCAGCGGCAAAACAGCCTGCTTCCTGATAGGAGACACCTTTGTTACGCATATACAGATAGCCTACCATATAGGTGTCTCCGCACCCCGTAGCATCTACTATTTGCAGGGCGGAGTAGGCGGGGATTTCATGGAACTGTCCTTTGGCATATATCAGCGAACCTTTATCTCCCAATGTGAGCAATACTTCTTTCACGCCCCAGTCGGCAATGAGCAAGGCGGCTTCGCGGGGATCTTTGCATCCGGTAAGCACTTCCATTTCGGTTTCGTTGGCTTTCAGTATGTGGATATGCTTCAAGGCCTCTTTCTTTTCCGTCCAGTCCACCGGCAGCACCTTCTCATTATCCACTTTGCGCAGAAACCCCTGAACGTCTACCGATAGCACCCCTTTGCTTGAAAGGTACTTGATGACATCCAATGAAAAATCATCGGCCAACAGGCTGCCCAAGTGGATGATCCGGGCACTGACATCTTGCAACCCTTCCATTGTGAACGGATCGGCCTTTGCTGTGACACGCTGGGTCCGTTCGTTCTGGTTTTCTCCGTATATATTTTCAAAGCAGACGGAATGGACGCTGGGCAGAGTTTTCACCTCGATGCCCTCTTTCCGTATATCCTCCACGACATTCATTTCTGTGTCGGCAAGGGCCGTGACCAATAAAAAACCGCTCGGATCGAGATGCTTAATGGCATGCGCAAAGTAGAAAGAGGTGCCGCCCGGCATGTATATCGTATTTTTTGTGGTAACTATCTTGTCTTGTGTGATATAACCGATGCAGCATAAATCGTGTACACTCATTGTTCCCTGTTGTTTTTATTCGTTTATTTATTTGCAATTTTGCCGCAAAGGTAGTGATTTATTGAGAAAAATCGTAAAATGGCTTATTTCAGTTCTGTGTGTACTTGTATTTTGCAGGTGTTATTCCTGTTATTTTCTTGAATAGGAGGGTGAAATACCGGACGTTTGCATAACCTAATTTCTTGGCTGTCATATGGACCGTATTGTCCTTGTCCAATAACATTCTTTTGGCGATGTTCAGCCGCATCAGCTGAAAGTATTCGTGAATGCTTTTTCCGGTCTCGAATTTTAATAAATCGCTGAAATAGCGGGGAGACAGGTGGAAGGCATCCGCACAGTATTCTTCTGTCGGCAATACACCGTCTGCCAGTTTACCGGACAGGATGTATTTGCTCAACAGTAGGTCTGTCTTGTGCAGGATTGTTTTATTGGCTTCGCAGCGGGTGATGAATTGGCGTTCGTTGAAACGTGCACAGTAATCCAGCAATAACTCGATATGGCGCGAAATCAAAATCTTGCTATGGCAGTCTATGGCGTGTTGGAGCTCCTCTTCGATATTGCGGATGCACTCTATAATTTTCATCTTTTCGCGTAATGACAGGTGCAGTGACTCGTTCAGCTTATAGAAGAAGAATGAATAATCTTTGATGTGGCTTTCCAGTGTTGTACATGCTATCAGGTCCGGATGAAAGGCCAATAACCAACCTTTCCGGGCAAGCGTATTGCCTGTGTCCAGCTTCATGGTTTCTCCGGGGATACGGAATATCAGCGATGCATTGGAATAATCGTAGTATTTGCGTCCGTACGTAAGATACTCTGCTTCTCCTTCTATCAGGGTGATTGTATAGAAATCACATCTGACAGTACGTTGCTCCAGGGGTGCCTTGGATAAGTCGATGACACTCACCAGCGGATGCAACGTCTTATGGCCCATACAGCAATTGCATTGATGTACGGTATCTATGTTTAGTATCTTTTTTTTCATAAGGACAATCTGAACCGCAACCTTTATATTTGTAGCTTTCTGTATTCTCCGGGTGTGTATCCTACATTCTTTTTGAATATACGATTGAAGTGCTGTGAATATTGGAACCCTAACTCATAAGCAATCTGGCTGACGGTTTTCTCTGTTCCTGCAATCATCTCCTTGGCTAAGTCGATCATCCTGTTCTGGATATATTCCTGTGCGCTTTTTCCGGTTTCTTTTTTTATCAGGTCACCGAAATAGTTGGGGGACAGGAACACTTTGTCCGCAAAGTATTTTACGGAAGGCAGTCCGTCTGTTTGCAGTTTGTCACTTTGGAAATAGTCATCGAGCAGTGTTTCGAATTTTACCAATACACTTTTGTTGCTTTCCGAACGGGTGATGAACTGCCTTTCATAGAACCGCATACAGTAATCCAGCAATAACTCGATGTTTCGTGATATCAGACGCTTGCTATGCTTGTCGATGGGGCGTTGCAGCTCCATCTTTATTTTTTCCAAACAATCTATGAATATTCCCTTTTCTTCTTCAGACAGATGCAGGGCTTCGGCTGAGGTATACGAAAAAAACGAATAATGTTTGATATCCTGTCCCAAAGAAGTTCCTTTGATCAAATCGGGATGGAACAACAGGCCATGGGCATTTGGCTTTACTCCTTGCTGCATCTCTACCTCAACGACCTGTCCCGGAGCGAAACTGGTAACCGTTCCTTCCTGATAATCATAAGTCTGCCTGCCGTAACGGATGTCTCCGCATTTGACGTTTTTCAGAAAAAGGGCATATACTCCGTAGTTCATCGTGAAATGTGTGGGAAACCGGAGAGCTTCCGACAGGTTTACTATACTGACCAGCGGATGTAATGTTTCGAGTCCAAAGAGCCGGTTGTATTGATCTACTGTGTCCAGCTTAATAACTTCTTTCATACGATATCATTTTTTAGTCCTGCACAAATGTAAAGAATTAAATCGTACGTAGTACATCGTACAGTACAGAATCAGTAAATAGGTTACAAATGTCTGTAATTCATTTACATGTTTCGCGAGATGGATTTATTCGCTATTAGGGGAAGTCATGGTATAAAGTGGAGATAAAGAAAAAGCTCTGAAATTCAATAATTTCAGAGCTTTTTCTTTGCGGTGCGTACGGGACTCGAACCCGTGACCCCATGCGTGACAGGCATGTATTCTAACCAACTGAACTAACGCACCATGATTTCATTTTTCCGTCGCTATCTCTCTCGATTGCGGTTGCAAAGGTAGGCGTTTTTTTTGAACCTGCAATAGCTGTGATGAACTTTTTTTTGATAGTGTGTGGCTGTGTTTGCTTTATATCCTCATATTGAGAATATTGTAAAAAACAAGGAGAATGTGATTTAACAACTATTTAGAAACATGTTCCAGTTGTGTTTATGTAGCATTTAGTACCCGATTAGAAAACTGTTTTTGGAGAAAACGAAACATTTTACGCCTACTTTTAAACTTCTTGCTCGAAAAGTTCATTATTTTGCAATAAATCGTTATTTTTGCGAACTCAAAACAAGAATGTTGTAATTAGAAAGTAACAAAAAAGATATTTTAGGATGATGAAAACAGCCAAACTGTTGCTTCACTGTCCCGACAAACCGGGTATTCTGGCAGAGGTAACAGACTTTATAACGGTGAACAAAGGAAATATTATCTATTTGGATCAATATGTAGATCATGTGGAAAATATATTCTTCATGCGTATTGAATGGGAATTGGAAAATTTTCTGGTTCCTCAGGAGAAAATAGAGGATTATTTTGAAACGTTGTATGCACAGAAGTATGGAATGAGCTTCCGCCTTTATTTCTCAGATGCCAAACCGCGTATGGCTATCTTTGTGTCGAAAATGTCGCATTGCCTCTTCGATTTGTTGGCGCGCTATACGGCAGGGGAGTGGAATGTAGAAATACCTCTTATAATAAGTAATCATCCCGACTTGCAACATGTAGCGGAGCGTTTTGGCATACCTTTCCATCTTTTTCCTATTACTAAGGAGACAAAGGAGGAACAGGAAAAGAAAGAAATGGAACTGCTTGCCAAGCATAAAGTGAACTTCATAGTGCTGGCGCGTTATATGCAAGTTATTTCCGAGAAGATGATAAATGCTTATCCCAACCGTATTATCAATATACACCACTCTTTCCTTCCGGCATTTGTAGGTGCGAAACCCTATCATGCGGCATTTGAGCGTGGCGTAAAGATTATTGGCGCTACCAGTCACTATGTTACTACGGAACTGGATGCCGGGCCAATTATCGAACAGGATGTGGTGCGTATCACGCATAAGGACACTGTGCAGGATTTGGTGAATAAGGGCAAGGATTTGGAGAAGATTGTTCTTTCACGTGCCGTCCAGAAACATATTGAACGTAAGGTATTGGCGTATAAGAATAAGACCGTAATATTTAATTAGTAGCTGATGAAGGTTGCAGTCATTAAATATAATGCAGGTAACATCCGATCGGTGGATTATGCCTTGAGGCGCTTGGGTGTTGAGGCGGAGATTACGGCGGATGAAGCTGTGCTGCGTGCTGCGGATAAAGTTATCTTTCCCGGAGTAGGAGAAGCGGAAACGACCATGAATTTTCTGAATGGGGGAAATATGGGTCAGTTGATAAAGGAATTGCGTCAACCGGTGCTGGGGATTTGTCTGGGCATGCAGTTGATGTGTCGGCATTCGGAAGAAGGAAATGTGGACTGCTTGGGTATTTTTGATGTTGATGTGAAGCGTTTTGTTTCGCAAAAACATGAAGATAAGGTGCCTCACATGGGATGGAACACGATTACGCAAACGAACAGCGACCTTTTCAAAGGTTTTACGAAAGAGGAGTTTGTCTATTTCGTACACAGTTTCTATGTCCCGGTTAATGATTGTACCGCTGCCGTAACAAATTACATACTCCCATTCAGCGCTGCCTTGCATAAGGATAATTACTATGCCACCCAGTTTCATCCTGAAAAAAGCGGTAGTGTAGGCGAACGTATCCTGCAAAATTTTCTGGACCTATAAGCGAAAAGAGTTGGTATTTGATAACTTGTAATTGATTGAAATGATAGAACTGATCCCCGCTATTGACATCATCGACGGAAAGTGTGTACGTCTTTCCCAGGGTGACTATGATAGCAAGAAAGTGTATAATGAGAATCCCGTAGAGGTGGCTAAGGAACTTGAAGCGCATGGTATTCGCCGCCTTCATGTGGTGGATCTTGATGGTGCTGCTTCCCACCATGTGGTGAACTATCGCACATTGGAGCAGATTGCTTCTCGTACTTCCTTGATTATAGATTTCGGTGGTGGTGTAAAGAGCGATGAGGATCTGGTCATTGCATTTGAAAACGGTGCACAAATGGTGACGGGAGGGAGCATTGCAGTAAAGAACCCCGAACGTTTCTGCCACTGGTTGCAAACATACGGTTCTGAAAAAATAATCCTCGGAGCTGATGTTAAAGATCATAAGATTGCCGTTAACGGTTGGAAAGACGAGAGTGCTTGTGAACTGTTCCCTTTTCTGAAAGATTATGTGGAGAAAGGTATTCGCAAGGTCATCTGTACGGATATCAACTGTGACGGTATGTTGCAAGGTCCTTCTACGGCTTTGTACAAAGAAATATTAGAGGCGAACTCCGGATTGTACCTTATTGCCAGCGGGGGAGTGAGCTGTGCCGATGATATTCGCCAACTGGAGGCTGCGGGCGTGCCTGCCGTAATTTTCGGTAAGGCTTTGTATGAGGGACGTATAACTTTCAAGGAACTGGAAGGGTTTATGATTTGAAATCATAAATCTAAAATCATAAATAAAAGAAGAGTGTTAGCAAAAAGAATCATTCCCTGTCTTGACATCAAAGACGGACAGACTGTAAAAGGAACTAATTTTGTGAACCTGCGCCATGCAGGCGATCCGGTTGAACTGGCGCGTGCTTATAGCGGGCAGGGGGCTGATGAACTGGTGTTTCTGGATATTACTGCCAGTTTTGAAGGACGCAAGACGTTTGCCGAACTGGTAAAGCGTATCGCTGCCAACATCAGCATCCCTTTCACCGTAGGCGGTGGCATCCATGAATTGAGTGATGTGGACCGGCTTTTAAATGCGGGTGCTGACAAAATATCTATCAATTCCTCTGCTATCCGTCGTCCTGAACTGATTGATGAAATAGCCAAGCACTTCGGGTCACAGGTCTGTGTACTTGCCGTTGATGCTAAACAGACAGAGAAAGGCTGGTGGTGTTATCTCAATGGTGGACGTGTAGAAACGGGCAAAGAACTCTTTTCTTGGGCAAAAGAAGCGCAGGAACGTGGCGCAGGCGAGGTCCTTTTTACCAGTATGAACCATGACGGAGTAAAGACCGGATACGCCAATGAAGCCCTTGCAACTCTTGCCGACGGGCTTTCCATACCGATCATCGCATCGGGTGGGGCAGGAGCCAAAGAGCACTTCCGCGATGTCTTTGTAGAAGGAAAAGCGGATGCCGCTTTGGCAGCCAGTGTTTTTCATTTCGGAGAAATTAAAATTCCCGATTTAAAATCGTATCTTTGCGCCCAGGGAATTGCAATGCGCCGGATTTGAAAAGGTGGTAATTTGAAAAAGATGATGAAGTGGCAGGGATGATAAAGTGATAAATACCTAATAATATATATTGAAGATGTTGGACTTTGATAAAATGAACGGACTTGTTCCGGCAATTATACAGGATGCCGATACAGCTAAAGTGCTGATGTTGGGGTTTATGAACCGGGAAGCATACGATAAGACGGTAGAGATCGGTAAGGTGACATTCTTTAGCCGCACAAAGAACCGTCTTTGGACGAAAGGAGAAGAAAGTGGTAATTTCCTGAATGTGGTTTCCATGAAAGAAGACTGCGACAAGGACACTTTGCTTATTCAGGTACATCCTGTCGGTCCGGTTTGCCATACCGGTACGGACACCTGCTGGGGCGAGAAAAACGAACAGCCTGTTATGTTTCTAAAACTTCTTCAGGATTTCATTGACAAGCGTCATGCCGAAATGCCTGAAGGTTCCTACACTACCAGTCTGTTTCAGTCCGGCGTCAATAAAATGGCGCAAAAGGTAGGCGAGGAAGCTGTTGAGACTGTCATCGAGGCATGTAATGGTACGGACGAACGTCTGATATACGAAGGTGCGGATTTGCTGTACCATCTTATTGTATTGTTGACATCCAAAGGTTATCGTATAGAAGACCTGGCACGTGAGCTGGAAGAACGCCACAGTGCTACTTGGAAAAAACACTAAGCTAATTAGTAATTATTATCATGGACGAAGCGCTGATACGGTATAAAGACGTGGAGATACACCAACAGGAGCTGTGCGTGTTGAACAGTGTGAATCTGGAACTGCATAAGGGGGAGTTTGTCTACCTTATCGGTAAAGTAGGTTCGGGCAAGACGAGCTTGCTCAAAACCTTCTATGGTGAACTGGATGTTGCTGCGGGTGATGCTGAGGTGTTGGGATATGACATGCTGCGTATCAAGCGCAAGCATATTCCGCAGTTACGTCGTAAGCTGGGCATTGTCTTTCAGGACTTCCAACTGCTTACAGACCGTACGGTACATGATAATCTTGAGTTTGTGCTTCGCGCCACCGGGTGGAAAAACAAAGGGGAGATAAAAGACCGTATTAACGAAGTTTTACAGTTGGTGGGCATGAGTAATAAAGGTTATAAGTATCCCAATGAATTGTCGGGCGGAGAGCAACAACGTATCGTGATAGCCCGCGCCGTACTCAATTCTCCCGAGGTGATTCTTGCCGACGAGCCTACGGGGAATTTGGATGTGGAGACCGGTTTTGCCATTACTCAACTCCTGCATGATATCAGTGCGGCAGGTTCACTTGTCATTATGACTACGCACAATATGCAGTTGCTTTGGGAGTATCCGGGACGCGTATATCGCTGTGCCGATCATTTGATAACGGATGTGACGGAGCAGTATTCCGTTGCAGTGCCGACAGAAGAAAAATAAACAAGATTATATAACATTTTAATACAGGAACGAAAATGAAAGTTTTAAAGTTTGGAGGTACTTCAGTAGGTTCGGCTCAGCGAATGAAGGAAGTGGCCAAATTGATTACCGATGGTGAACGTAAGATTGTGGTTCTCTCTGCCATGTCGGGTACCACAAACACATTGGTTGAGATTTCGGACTATCTGTACAAGAAAAATCCGGAAGGTGCTAACGAGATTATCAATAGACTGGAAACAAAATACCGCCAGCATATCGATGAACTCTATGCTACTCCTGAATATAAACAGAAGGGTTTGGAACTTATCAAATCTCATTTCGATTATATCCGTTCTTATACCAAAGACCTTTTCACACTGTTCGAGGAAAAAGTTGTGCTGGCACAAGGTGAGTTGATTTCTACTGCTATGATGAACTATTATCTGCAAGAATGTGGTGTGAAGTCAGTTTTACTCCCGGCTTTAGAATATATGCGTACGGACAAAAATGCCGAGCCCGATCCGGTTTATATCAAAGATAAACTTCAGGTTCAGCTCGAACTGCATCCCAATGCCGAAATCTATATCACGCAAGGTTTTATCTGCCGCAATGCCTATGGCGAGGTAGATAATTTGCAACGGGGTGGCAGTGACTATACCGCTTCATTGATCGGCGCGGCCGTCAAGGCTTCTGAGATTCAGATATGGACTGATATTGATGGTATGCATAATAATGACCCGCGTGTTGTAGATAAGACTTCTCCTGTGCGTCATCTCCACTTTGAAGAGGCGGCTGAGTTGGCATACTTTGGTGCAAAAATCCTGCATCCCACTTGTATCCAGCCTGCCAAGTACGCTAACATCCCCGTACGTCTGCTCAATACAATGGATCCCACAGCTCCGGGCACACTCATTTCCAATGATACGGAGAAGGGTAAGATCAAGGCAGTAGCCGCCAAGGAGAATATTACGGCTATTAAAATTAAGTCCAGCCGTATGCTGCTTGCTCATGGTTTCCTACGTAAGGTATTTGAAATTTTCGAAAGCTACCAGACTTCTATCGATATGATTTGTACATCCGAGGTAGGAGTGTCCGTTTCTATTGATAACACCAAGCATCTTAACGAAATATTGGATGACTTGAAGAAATACGGTACGGTGACGGTGGATAAGGATATGTGCATTATCTGCGTAGTGGGTGACCTTGAATGGGAAAATGTAGGCTTTGAAGCTAAGGCTCTTGATGCCATGCGTGATATTCCGGTGCGTATGATTTCTTTCGGCGGCAGCAACTATAACATTTCTTTCCTCATTCGTGAATGTGATAAGAAGCAGGCTTTGCAGTCACTCAGTGATGCGCTGTTCAATGAGTAATATAAAGAAATAGTAGATTATGAGCGCTTTTACCTTTTGATAAAAGCGCTCTTTTTAACTGAATGACGAACAACCCATAATAATTGTATGAAAGGAACATTTCCTATTGATAAATTCCGCGAACTGCGTACACCGTTTTATTATTACGATACGAAAGTATTGCGTGATACTTTGACTTGCATCCGCACTGAAGCGTCACGCTACGATAATTATTCGGTGCATTATGCGGTAAAGGCTAATGCCAATTCCAAAGTCCTTACTATTATCCGAGAAAGCGGATTGGGGGCGGACTGTGTTAGTGGTGGTGAAATTCGTGCGGCAATCAAGGCGGGGTTTCCTGCCAATAAGATAGTGTTTGCCGGAGTAGGCAAAGCAGACTGGGAAATAAATCTCGGGTTGGATTATGACATCTTCTGCTTTAACGTAGAGTCCATTCCCGAATTGGAGATTATTAATGAACTGGCTGAGGCGAAAGGTAAGATAGCTAATGTCGCTTTCCGTATCAATCCCAATGTTGGAGCACATACTCATGCCAATATCACTACCGGATTAGCTGAAAATAAATTCGGCATCAGTATGCAGGATATGGACCATGTGATAGATGTGGCGCAGGAAATGAAGAATGTCAAATTCATCGGACTTCATTTTCATATCGGTTCACAGATACTGGACATGGGCGATTTTGTAGCTTTGTGCAATCGTGTCAATGAATTGCAGGACAGGCTTGAAGCTCGTCAGATACGCATTGAACATATCAATGTGGGGGGTGGTCTCGGCATTGATTACGGACATCCCAACCGTCAGGCGATACCCGATTTCAAAAGCTATTTTGAAACGTACGACAATTGCCTGAAACTTCGTTCTTATCAGACGCTTCATTTTGAGCTGGGACGTTCGGTGGTAGGGCAGTGCGGTTCGCTTATTTCGAGAGTGTTGTACGTAAAGCAAGGTGCTAATAAACAGTTTGCCATTTTGGATGCAGGTATGACGGATTTGATTCGCCCTGCACTCTATCAGGCTTTCCACAAGATAGAGAACCTTACGTCCGACGCTCCGCTGCAGACTTATGATGTTGTGGGCCCTATCTGTGAGTCATCCGATGTCTTTGGTAAGGCTGTTGATTTGAATGGCGTGAAGCGTGGTGACCTCATGGCGCTTCGTTCTGCCGGAGCCTACGGTGAAATTATGGCTTCGGGCTATAACTGTCGTGAGCTGCCGCAGGGCTATACATCGGATGAGTTAGTGTAAGCGTACAAGTTTATAGAGGAATTATAGAGCACAGAAACAATCTTTTTGTTTCTGTGCTTATTTTTTATAGCTACTTGATTTTTTTATTGTATTTTTACAACAGTAATATCTGATATAAATTCCATTATGAAACACAAATCAATTTTCTTTTCAATCAGTCTGATACTAAGCTCTTTTTCCCTTTCGGCACAGGAATTGCCGAAAGAGGTGGTTTGGCAAAAAGTAGAAGGGGTTAATGTACCGATTCCACCTCAAACGCATCCCCGGTTGTACGTCCGTTCGTCCGATTTACCTGTTTTAAAGGAGCGAATGAAAACTCCGCAGGCACAACAAACCCTTTCTCTCATGAAGGAGTTGGGCAAGGATCGTACGCCTGATGAAGAAGCTGCCGTAACAAATCGCGGATTTCGCTATTATTATGAAATGCGCGGTGTCACGACGAGAGTACAGTTACAGGCTCTCGATTATCTTTTGGATGGTGATAAACGCTTGGCTCGTAGGGCTATTACCGCCATGCTCGACACATTGCAACGTGCCAGTTTTGGCACTCGTTCCGATATGTCAAGGGCCAGTGGGGCTATGCTGATAACGGGTGCTATGGTATATGACTGGTGCTACGATCAAATGAAAAGTTCGGAGAAACAAGCCTATATCAAAGAGTTTGTCCGGTTGGCAAAAAGTATGGAGTGTGGTTATCCGCCGCGCAACAACCAGCCCATAGCAGGCCATCCGTCAGAATGGATGATTATGCGTGATATGCTGTCGGCTGGTATTGCTATTTATGATGAATATCCCGATATGTACAACCATGTCATTACTATGCTCTATCGTGATTATATTCCGGCTCGTAACTATTTCTACGAAGGACAGAACTATCATCAGGGTACTAACTATGTGCATGTACGTTTTGCCTGTGACCTTTTTCCTCTTTGGATTTTAGAGAAAATGGGGGCGGGCAGCATTTATGATTCTTCGGCAAGATTTGTGCTTTATGACATTATTTATCGCCGGCGTCCCGACGGGGTGTTGTTGCCTTCGGGAGATGATTATCCGCAAAATCGTCCTGCACTGCTCACGATGCCTACGCCAATGATGTTAGCTTCCAGTTACTATAAGGATGAATATCTTGCTTATGAGTTCGAGCGTAATCCTCATTTGAATAAGTCGGGCAATGAATCTATGAACCACTGTCTGATATACGATTTACTGTGGCGTGACTATAATCTGAAAGGTAAAGCTCCTGATGATCTTCCTTTGACCCGCTATTCCGGTACTCCTTATGGCTGGATGATTGCCCGTACGGGGTGGGATGCCAATAGTGTAATTGCTGAAATGAAGATAAATGAACAGTTTGTGGGTAACCACCAGCACATGGACGGAGGTAGCTTCCAGATTTATCACAAAGGACCTTTGGCTATTGATGCAGGCGCTTATAGCGGTAGTTCAGGTGGCTATAACAGTCCCAACAACAAGAACTACTTTAAACGTACCATTGCTCACAATTCATTGTTGGTGTACGATCCTGATGAAAAATTTGAATGTTGGAACTATGGAGGAGGTGGAAAGACCCGGTTTGCAGCCAATGACGGCGGGCAGCGTATGTGTGGCGAGGGTTGGAAAACTTGTAATTCGCTTGATAGTCTCTTGTCCGAAGAGTATACGGTGGGCAAAGTGTTGGCGCATGGGTTTGGTCCTGATGCACAAACGCCCGATTATTCTTATTTGAAAGGAGATATTACTCAAGCCTACACCCGGAAGGTGAAGGAGGCCAAACGTTCATTTGTGTTCCTCAACCTGCAATCGGAGCAGGTGCCTGCTGCGCTTATTGTCTATGACAAAGTAGTGGCTTCCAATTCCGGTTATCGTAAATATTGGTTATTACATAGTATTGAGGAACCTACACTTGAAAGCAACACTTTCACAGTGCGACGTACCAAAGATGGTGATAGCGGTATGTTACATAACACCGTACTTTTGCCCCAAGCGGACAATATGCATATTGATAAGGTAGGCGGTCCCGACAAAGAAAATTGGGTGTTCGGAACCAATTATCCCAATGATGCCGTAGCCCCTTATCTTGACAATGCCAATGAGCGTGGTGCGTGGAGAGTAGAGTTGTCTCCTGTTGCTCCTGCCGCTACCGACAACTTTTTGAATGTAATACAGGTCGCCGATAATCAATGCAATAAACTAAATGCCGTACAGCGTATTGAAAATGAGCTGGTTGTAGGCGCTCAATTGGCTGATCGCGTAGTAACTTTTGCTAAGAATAGCGAACAATTATGCCGGGACTTTGCTTTCTCTGTGAGTGGTACGGGAATATTTAAGTTTGTTATCACTGACCTTAAGGCAGGCAACTGGCAGGTAAAGAAAGACGGTCGTGTTTTTATTCCGCTGGCTGAGGTGCGGGCTTCCGAGGGTGTTCTCTCTTTTGAAGGTACAGCTGGGAATTATGAGTTCTGCCGGTAGCTGTCCTGTAATGTAACTGGAACATTTGTAAGGTTAGATTTTACTTATTTTACTAAATAATGTTATCGGTGTGAACAATCTATATGTGTTCTTGTTATATTTGTAATCATTTCAATTTAATTAATAAATACAATTATGATAACAGAAAAATTACAGAATGCAATTAACGAGCAGATTACGGCTGAGATGTGGTCATCCAACCTTTATTTAGCAATGTCTTTCTATATGGAGAAAGAGGGTTATTGTGGTATGGCTTCTTGGTTGAAGAAGCAGTCATTCGAAGAACATGGACATGCTTGTGAACTGGCCTCATATATTATTAAGCGTGGCGGTAAGGCAAAATTGGATAAAATTGATGTTGTTCCTAATGACTTCGGTACTCCGCTGGAAGTATTCGAACAGGTTTATGAACATGAATGTCGTGTGTCAAAGATGATTGATGCTCTTGTAGATGTAGCCGCTGCTGAAAAGGATAAAGCTTCTCAAGATTTCTTGTGGGGATTTGTTCGTGAGCAGGTAGAAGAAGAAGCTACTGCATCGGGCATCGTAGATATGGTGAAGAAAGCCGGTGCTACCGGAATTTTCTTTGTTGATGCGAAGCTGGGTGAAAGAAAATAAGAGAAAAAGTAATAAAGAGATAGGGTGGTAAAGGCGACAAGCCTTGCCACCCTATCATTTTATATTATCCTTTCAATATTCCTAATTCCTTTCCTACTTTTATAAATGCTGCGATACACTTATCCAAATGTTCCTTGTTGTGTCCGGCAGAAATCTGAACGCGGATACGCGCTTGGTCTTTGGGTACGACAGGATAATAGAAGCCGGTTACGTAAATACCTTCCTCCTGCATGCGGGCTGCATAAATCTGAGATAACTTGGCATCATACAACATTACGGCGCAAATGGCGCTTTGGGTAGGTTTGATGTCGAATCCGGCGGCTGTCATTTTGTCGCGGAAATAGCTTACGTTTTCTACTAACTTGTCATGTAGCGAATTGCTTTCTTTCAACATCTTGAATACTTCGAGGCTGGCACCGATGATGCCCGGAGCAAGAGAGTTGGAGAACAAGTACGGACGGCTGCGTTGGCGTAATAGGTCGATAATCTCCTTGCGTCCTGTGGTGAAACCACCTAAAGCACCGCCAAAGGCTTTGCCCAACGTACCGGTATAGATGTCCACGCGTCCGTAAGTGTCGTATAGTTCACTCACGCCATGACCGGTAGCGCCTACCACACCGGCGGAGTGGGATTCGTCTACCATTACTAATGCATCGTATTTCTCAGCAAGATCACAGATTTTATCCATAGGAGCCACATTGCCATCCATGGAGAATACTCCGTCTGTCACGATGATGCGGAAACGCTGTGCTTGCGCTTCCTGCAAGCATTTTTCAAGTTCGGTCATATCGGCATTGGCATAGCGGTAGCGTTTGGCTTTGCAAAGACGTACGCCGTCGATGATGGAAGCGTGGTTCAGTGAGTCGGAGATAATAGCATCTTCTTCGGTGAAAAGAGGTTCGAATACACCACCGTTAGCATCAAAACAGGCAGCGTAGAGAATGGTGTCTTCCGTCTTGAAGTAATCGGAGATAGCTGCCTCCAGTTCTTTGTGAATATCTTGTGTGCCGCAGATGAAACGGACAGACGACATGCCGTAACCGCGGCGTTCCATTATCTTTTGGGCAGCGGCTATCAGGCGGGGGTGATTGGATAAACCCAAGTAATTGTTGGCGCAGAAGTTCAGTACTTCCTTGCCTTTCACTGTAATAGCAGCTTGTTGTGCACTTTCAATCAGGCGTTCCTCTTTGTAGAGTCCTGCTTCTTTTATTTCAGCGAGAGTTTTGCTGAGATGCTCTTTCATTTTACCATACATAACTTTTTATTTTAATTAGGTGATACATTGCTGGCTGAAGCTCTACAAAGGACATCATTTTTCTTGGAATAAACAATATCTTTTTGATAGAAAAATGAAAAAAAAGTGTGTATATTTGCACTTCGGTAACGAAAGAATACCTTATAAATAAGTTGTATGAAAAATATTTTGGTAATTGGAGCCACAGGACAGATTGGCTCAGAGTTAACATTGGAGTTGCGCAAGCGCTATGGTGATGATCATGTTGTAGCCGGATACATTCCGAGTGCTATGCCGCAGGGTGAATTAAAAGCTTCAGGGCCCTCGGCTATCGCCGATGTGACGGATCGTCAATCTATCGAAGTGGTGGCTCGACAATTCAAGATTGATACAATTTATAATTTGGCAGCCTTGCTGTCGGTAGTTGCCGAAAGCCGTCCGGCTATGGCATGGAAGATAGGTATAGACGGATTGTGGAACGTGCTGGAAGTTGCGCGTGAGTATGGTTGTGCCGTTTTTACACCTAGTTCTATCGGTTCTTTCGGAGAAAATACTCCTCATGTGAAGACGCCGCAAGACACCATTCAGCGTCCGCGTACCATGTATGGCGTAACTAAGGTGACGACAGAACTGCTGAGTGATTATTATTATACGAAATATGGAGTGGATACCCGCGCAGTACGTTTCCCCGGAATTATTTCCAATGTGACACCTCCGGGGGGTGGTACAACAGACTATGCAGTAGATATTTTTTATTCAGCGGTGAAAGGCGAGAAATTCGTTTGCCCTGTAAAAGCCGGTACATTTATGGATATGATGTACATGCCCGATGCCATTAATGCTGCTATTTCGCTAATGGAGGCTGCTCCGGCACGTCTGAAACACCGGAATGCTTTCAATATTGCTTCGATGAGCTTTGATCCGGAAATGATCTATGCTGCTATCAAGAAGCATGTGCCCGACTTTGAAATGACCTATCAGATAGATCCTTTAAAGCAGGCTATTGCAGATAGTTGGCCCGATTCGCTGGATGACTCCTGTGCCCGCGAGGAGTGGGATTGGATGCCACAGTTCGATCTGGACTCCATGACAGTAGATATGCTTGAAAAATTAAGAGCAAAATTAAATAAGTGACCGTAGAGGGTCGGTAAGGAATGAAACATTTATTAGCGGGATTTATTGTACTGGTCTTTTTGGTTTCATGTGGAAACAAGAAGCCGAAAATGGATCCCTTTACTACCATTACCGAAATGGTGGATTCGGCAAGCCATAAGGCCGATACGCTGCAACAGGTGGAAGTGCAGGAAGAGCCCCAACCGTTGGAAGCGGACGAACTGTTTGATGATTTTATCTTCAACTATGCTTCGGACGATGCTTTGCAACGGAAGAGGACGGTATTTCCTTTGCCTTATTACAATAGGGATACTCCTATAAAAATAGAAGAGCGTTTCTGGAAACATGACTACCTGTTCACCAAACAAAATTACTATACGCTGCTTTTTGATAATGAGAACGACATGGATATGGTGGGAGACACAACACTGAAATCCGTACAAGTGGAGTGGATTTATCTGAAAACGCGTATGGTGAAGAAGTACTACTTTGAACGTAAGGAAGGCATGTGGATGCTTGAAGCCATTAATCTGCGCCATATAGAGGAAGGAGAAGGTGAGAACTTTGTGGATTTCTATACCCGTTTCGTGACGGACAGCGTATATCAGAGCAAACATATCACCACTCCGCTGCAGTTTGTCACCATTGATCCTGACGATGAATTTTCAATATTGGAAACGACCCTTGATGTAAATCAGTGGTACGCTTTTCGCCCTTCATTGCCAACAGACAGGTTGTCCAATATTAATTATGGGCAGAAGAATGAGGATACTTCGAGGACGAAGATCCTTAAAGTGAACGGCATTGGCAACGGGTATTCCAATGTTTTCTATTTCCGGAGACGTGGAGGGGAGTGGGAAATGTATAAATACGAGGATACGAGTATTTGAAAAAGTGCTGGAACGGCAGGAAAATAGAGTGTGGGTAGGATTCAGGGTAAATTGGTGTAATCTGTGATGAAGAAATATGATTTATAAAAATAAGAAAATACCCAATACGTTTGGATTTGATGTGAAAGCTGCTTCATATGCAGACTATGACTCTGTAGAGGAATTGGAGAACTTGATCGCCTGCGGGTGCATCGTTTCTCCTTTTTTGCATATAGGATGTGGCAGTAACTTGCTATTTGAGAAAGATTATGAGGGCACTGTACTGCATTCACGTATTGGAGGAGTGGAAGTGACGGCAGAAGATGATGAACGGGTGTCTGTGCGCGTGGGTGCGGGTGTGATATGGGACGACTTTGTGGCTTGCTGTGTAGAGCGGGGATGGTACGGAGCAGAGAATCTGTCTCTGATACCCGGTGAAGTGGGGGCAAGTGCCGTACAGAATATCGGTGCTTACGGAGTGGAAGTGAAGGATCTCATTTCATCTGTGGAAACAATAAATATTCGTGGTGAGAAGCGTGTCTATCAGAATAATGAATGTGAATACGCCTATCGGAAAAGCCTTTTCAAAAAGCCCGAAATGAAGTCTGTTTTTGTAACTTATGTGAATTTTGCATTAAGTAAGAAAGAGCGATATACACTGGATTACGGTACGATCCGCCAGGAACTCGCCAACTATCCGGCGGTAGACTTGATTACGTTGCGGCATGTGATTATAAATATCCGCGAAAGTAAGTTGCCCGACCCAAAGATGCTGGGCAATGCCGGAAGTTTTTTCATGAATCCTATTGTGCCGCGTGCGCAGTTTGAATTATTGTTACGTCGCTATCCCTCTATGCCTCACTATGAGGTGGATGCCGATCGGGTTAAGATTCCTGCCGGATGGATGATAGATCAATGCGGCTGGAAAGGGAAAGCTTTAGGGCCTGCCGCTGTACACGACAAGCAGGCTTTGGTGCTTGTGAATCTGGGTGGTGCAACCGGAAGAGACGTGATTGCATTGTCGGACGCCGTCAGGGCTTCGGTTCAGGAGAAGTTTGGAGTGGAAATAAGGCCGGAAGTGAACTTTATATAGTGATTTAGTGATTAATCGCTAACCAATCGTTGTTATTATGAAATTGACTATATTAGGAAGTGGAACATCTACCGGGGTACCGGAGATTGGTTGTACGTGCCCTGTTTGCACGTCTGCCGATCCGCGGGACAATCGCTTGCGGGCATCGTCTCTGCTGCATGCGGATGATGCGACGATACTGATAGATTGCAGCCCCGATTTCAGAGCACAAATATTGCGTACGTCTATTTATGAACAGATAGATGGTGTGTTGATCACTCACGAACATTATGACCATACGGGCGGGCTGGATGATTTGCGTCCGTTTTGCCGTTTTTCTGAGATACCTATCTATTCGGATGCTTATACTGCTGCTCATCTGCGGGTACGGATGCCTTATTGCTTTGTGGATAAGAAGTATCCGGGAGTACCGCGCATTTATTTGCAGGAAGTGGAGGCCGGCAAGCCATTCTTTATCCGGCAAACGGAAGTATTGCCTGTTGCTGTGATGCATGGACGTTTGCCTATTCTTGGTTATCGTATCGGTGGGCGCTTGGGATATGTAACGGATATGCTTACGATGCCGGACGCTTCGTATGAACAATTACAAGGGTTGGACGTTTTGGTAATGAACGCTTTGCGGCCGCAACCGCATTCAACGCACCAAAGCATATCGGAGGCGCTGGCAGCTGCGGAGCGTATTGGCGCAAAAGAAACTTATTTCATCCACATGAGCCATCATGTTGGGTTGCATGCCGAAATCAATAGCCAATTGCCGCCCCATGTACATTTTGCTTATGACGGTATGGAAATAAATTTCTAAACTTATTGAAACATTTGTTTTGTTTTATTAGTAGAAATACCTATTTTTGCCAACAGTTGATGTATATATGCCATGAAGCTCCGAGTTCTGATACGAATAGCCGTTATTGTGTCCATAGTGTTGCTATGTACGGGGTTCGGTGCATATTCTTTCCTGCGTATGAACGCAGTGGAAAATCAACAGGACTTTAATCTTTTCACATTAGTGCCGCAGGATGCTACCGCTATACTTGAGACGGATCGTATGGCCGATTTGATGGAAGATATCAACGGACTGTATTGTAGCAAAGACGACCATTTCCTCTATGTTTCGGATCTTTTTGTCTATTTGAAGAAGTATCTCAATGCACTGGTTGGCGATACGCCACATGGGTTGAGCAAGCAGATGAATAAGATGCTTATTAGTTTTCACGAGCCGGACACTCCGCTGAACCAAGTGCTGTATTGTAGTTTGGGAACGGGGGATTATGAATTGGTGGAAACTTTTGTGCGCAAGTACTGCTCCAGTACTTTCCCTTCCAAGTATTTTGACTATAATGGTGAGGAAATACGTATCTATCCCATGACGGACGGACGTTTTCTTGCAGCTTATTTCACATCGGATTTCCTGGCAGTCAGTTTTCAGAAGCGTTTGATTGAGCAGGTGATTGATGCACGCCGTTCCAAACAATCACTAATGGATATGCCTTCTTTCCGCACCATGTATGCCGGCAAACGTAATAATGTAGCGGCAACGGTGTATGTACGTATGAAAGAAGTGGATATGGGCAAGGATACGGATGGTATTCGTTCTCAGACGCGCTTGGGGAGCTGGGCGGAGTTTGATATGAAATTCAGTGAGGAGGCTATTTATTGTTCCGGTATCAGTCATGGAGTGGATACTACCCGGACTTTTATCAATGCTTTGCGTAAACAAAAGCCGATAACGGGATTTGGAGGAGAACGTCTCCCGTCTTCAACTTTCTTCTACAACCAGTGGGCCATTTCGGACTTGGAATCCATATTCGATTTTACTTCTCGACAGGAGTATGCTAAAGCTACTTATTCGGACTATATCAAGAAGCGGGATGAAGAATGGATGGATTTTATGAAAGAATATGCGGGAGAGAATGTTATATCCTGTCTGTTTCAGTCCAAAGATTCTGCAGACAGACATCCTTGTGCCATAATGAGCATTGCTGTAAAGGATGAAGTGCAGGCAGAGCGTTATTTGCAAAACATGCTCTATGCTACTCCGAAAGAAAAGGATGCTCCGCCGGTTCCGCAAACCTCTCCTAATTATCAGCAATATCCACGTGCGCGGAAATATCGCCAATATATGTTGCCGCGAAACACTGTGTTGACGCAATTGACCGGTATTACGGAATCTGCACTTCACACGTATGCCTGTTTTTATAAGGGGGCATTGTTGCTGGCACCTGATGCACAAAGTCTTTCGGCTTATATAGATGCAATGGAGAATGAGGATGTACTGGATGGTACTTCGGCGTATGAAGAAGGTGCAGGCAGCCTTTCTCCGTATTATAATTTCGCTATGATGGTGGATATGGAAGAGATGATGCATCAGCCGGAAAATTATGTGCGGCTGATACCGAACTTTTTCTTTCGTCAGTCCGAATTCTTCCGTCACTTTATGATCGGCATACAGTTTACCTGTGCTGAGGGAATGGTATATCCGAATTTGGTCTTGCTGTATAAAGGGGATAAAATGGAAGAAGTTGATAATTGAAAATGAAAAGTTAAGCAGTAAGAATAGTAATTTATCTAATAAAAAAGAACCATGCATATACCATTAGATATATGCATGGTTCTTTTTTATTTCTTAATTCCCTGCTTCCACCTTAGAAAGGCAAGTCATCTTTCGCATCTCCGGACAGGAATTCCGGGGCTGCGGAAGGTGCGGGCGGTGGAACCGGTGCACCCGTTGCAGGAGCAGCGGCGCTGACACGTTCTACTTTCCATGCACGAATACTATTGAACCAACGGTCTTGCCATTGGCGTGCATCTATATCAAAAGAAACTGTCAATTCTTCACCCATTTGGATGTTGAATTGCTCTATTTTATCTGCCCCGAATACGTCGAAACACATTTTACGCGGATATTGTCCATGATCTTCGATGACGTATTCCTGTGCTTTCCACTCATTACCTGATGCTTTGGAAACTCCGCCTCTGGGCTGGAGTATAGCGATGATTTTTCCTGTAAATTCCATTGTTCTCTTTTTAAATGATGCGGCGAAGTTACAATTTTTTAGGGATATGAAACGAATAAACGGCTGTTTTTTCTTACTATTTCTTTGTCGTAGGGAATTCTTTTTTTAACTTTGTCCGTTAGTTAACAAGTTAGCTGAAATTAAAACTTAAATACACAGAATATATGAAATTTATCGTTTCGAGTACTGCGCTCTCCAGCCATTTGCAGGCTATCAGCCGCGTGATTAATTCGAAGAATGCGCTGCCTATTTTGGATTGTTTCCTCTTTGAACTACAAGACGGAACACTGTCTGTAACTGTTTCTGATAGCGAAACAACCATGGTTACTACGGTCGAAGTGAACGAAAGTGATACTGACGGACGTTTTGCTGTGACTGCCAAGACTTTGTTGGATGCTTTAAAGGAGATTCCCGAACAGCCGTTGACGTTTGACATCAACACAGACTCTTTGGAGATTACGGTACAGTATCAGAACGGTAAATATAGCCTGATGGGACAGAATGCGGATGAATTCCCGCAGTCGGCTATGTTGGGCGACAACGCTGTTCGTGTGGAAATGGATGCACAGGTGCTACTGGGCGGCATCAACCGCGCGGTGTTTGCTACTGCTGATGATGAACTGCGTCCTGTTATGAACGGTATTTATTTCGATATTACGACTGAAGATATCACAATGGTAGCTTCTGACGGCCATAAGCTGGTGCGTTGTAAGACGCTGGCGGCTAAGGGCAACGAACGTGCAGCTTTCATTCTGCCCAAGAAACCTGCCAACTTGATGAAGAACTTGTTGCCGAAAGAGCAGGGCATGGTAACTATCGAATTTGATGAACGTAACGCCGTTGTGACATTGGAGAACTACCGTATGGTGTGTCGTTTGATTGAAGGACGCTATCCGAACTATAATTCGGTAATTCCGCAGAACAATCCCTATAAAGTGACGGTAGACCGTCAGCAGTTGATTGGTGCACTGCGTCGTGTGTCTATTTTTTCCTCACAGGCAAGTAGCCTCATCAAACTTCGTATGCAGGAGAACCAGATTGTGATTTCTGCACAGGACATTGATTTCTCCACTTCAGCAGAGGAAACACAGACATGCCAGTACGCCGGTAATCCGATGAGTATTGGTTTTAAGTCTACTTTCCTGATTGATATTCTGAATAATATATCTGCGGATGAAGTAGTTATCGAACTGGCTGACCCTTCACGCGCCGGTGTCATTGTCCCGGTAGAACAGGAAGAAAACGAAGATCTGCTGATGTTGTTGATGCCTATGATGCTGAATGATTAATAATAAATACTGTTGATACGAAGACGGGTTGACCGGTTAACAAGGCAGGGAGAGGACATTGCATGAACTCTCTTTCAGTTAATGGTCAACTCGTCTTCGTATCAACAATAAAAATAGAGCAATGAAGTTAAATCTGAAAAATCCGATTGTCTTTTTTGATTTGGAGACTACGGGAACAAATATCAACTCCGACCGAATAGTCGAAATCTGTTATCTCAAGGTATATCCCAACGGGAATGAGGAATCCAAGACCATGCGCATCAATCCCGAAATGCATATTCCGGCAGAAGCTTCTGCCGTTCATGGCATTTATGATGAAGATGTGGCGGATTGTCCGACCTTTAAGGAAGTGGCACGCAGTATTGCCAATGATATTGAAGGCTGTGACCTTGCGGGTTTCAATTCCAACCGTTTCGATATTCCGGTATTGGCGGAGGAATTCTTGCGTGCAGATGTGGACATTGACATGAGCCGCCGTAAGTTTGTGGATGTGCAGGTTATCTTCCATAAAATGGAGCAACGCACCTTGTCTGCTGCTTATAAATTCTATTGCGGTAAGAATCTGGAAGATGCCCATACGGCAGAAGCCGATACACGTGCAACCTATGAGGTGCTGATGTCACAATTGGATCGTTATCCTGAATTGCAAAATGATGTGGCTTTCTTGTCGGATTATTCCAGTTTCAACAAGAATGTAGACTTTGCAGGACGTATGGTTTACGATGATAAAGGGGTGGAAGTATTTAACTTTGGCAAATATAAGGGTATGTCGGTGGCTGATGTGTTGAGACGTGATCCAGGGTATTACAGTTGGATACTGAACAGTGATTTTACACTGAATACCAAAGCTATGCTGACTAAAATCCGTTTGCGTGAATTTACTCAGAAGTAACGGGTACGCTGGCAAGAAATGTTGCACTTATAATTAAAAACTTAGTAATTAGATTTCATGGCAAATCCACTGAAAGGAAAGAAAATAGTGCTGGGTATTACAGGAAGCATTGCTGCCTATAAAGCCTGCTACATCATTCGTGGACTTATAAAACGAGGAGCAGAAGTGCAAGTCGTTATAACTCCTGCGGGAAAAGAATTTATAACTCCTATTACCTTGTCGGCATTGACGAGCAAGCCTGTCATTAGCGAGTTTTTTGCACAGCGTGACGGTACGTGGAATAGCCATGTGGATTTGGGTTTGTGGGCGGATGCCATGCTGATAGCTCCGGCTACGGCTTCCACCATCGGCAAAATGGCAAATGGTATTGCCGACAATATGCTGATAACTACCTATCTGTCTGCTAAAGCTCCCGTCTTTGTTGCCCCGGCAATGGATTTGGATATGTATGCTCATCCGTCCACCCAAAAGAATTTGGAGACGCTCCGTTCATATGGCAATCATATTATAGAGCCGGGAACAGGTGAGTTGGCGAGTCATTTGGTTGGCAAAGGGAGAATGGAGGAACCGGAAGTAATAATCCGTCATTTGGAGGAATTCTTTGCAGCGAAAGAGGGTGAACTGGTAGGGAAAAGGATTATGATAACTACCGGACCGACATATGAGAAAATTGATCCGGTGCGTTTCATCGGTAATTACTCATCGGGCAAAATGGGCTTTGCGCTTGCCGATGAATGTGCGGCGAGAGGGGCGGAAGTTATTTTGGTTTCCGGCCCTGTGCAACTACACACTCATTATCCCATGCATCAGCATCTTTGTGTGGAGTCTGCTGGACAGATGTTCGATGCGGCCACATCCTTGTTTTACAATGTTGATGTTGCCATTATGGCTGCTGCTGTTGCCGATTACACGCCGGAACAGGTTGCCGATAAAAAGATAAAGCGGGAAAAGACCGGAGACATGTCTTTGAACCTGAAACCTACGCAGGATATTGCTGCCTGCTTGGGAGAGATAAAAGAGAGGTATCCCGGTAAGATATTGGTAGGGTTTGCCCTCGAAACCAACAATGAACAATATAATGCCGAAGATAAGCTGAAGCGTAAGAATCTGGACTTTATTGTGCTCAACTCGTTGAATGACAAAGGTGCCGGATTTCGCTGCGATACCAATAAAATCAGTATCATAGACCGGAGTGGTAAAAAGGATTATCCGTTAAAGTCCAAAGCGGAAGTGGCTGCGGATATCATCGACCATTTGGTGGAAGTGATGAACTCTTAATTCTTAATTTAATAAAATGTTGCGTTCTCTATACATACAGAATTATGCGCTTATCGAGAAACTCGATATAGATTTTGGTAGCGGTTTCTCGGTGATTACTGGTGAAACGGGGGCCGGAAAGTCCATTATTCTGGGAGCTATCGGTCTGCTGTTGGGACAGCGTGCCGATGTGAAGTCTATCAGGCAAGGGGCTGCAAAATGTGTGATTGAAGCCCGTTTTGAAATTGCCGGTTATGGCATGCGGCCTTTCTTTGAAGAAAATGAACTGGAATATGAGGATGAATGTATCCTTCGTCGTGAAGTTTACGCTTCGGGTAAAAGTCGTGCATTTATTAATGATACGCCCGCTTCGCTGGTGCAGATGAAAGAATTGGGCGAACAGTTGATTGACGTGCACTCGCAACATCAAAATTTATTGTTGAACAAAGAAGGGTTTCAGCTGAATGTGTTGGACATACTGGCGCATGATGAAGAAGAACTGAACAACTATCAGTCTTTGCACCGGGAATGGAAACAGGTGCAGCAGGATTTGGAAGATCTTATCGTCCTTGCCGAACAAAATAAGGCTGATGAAGATTATATCCGTTTTCAGCTGGAGCAGTTGGAAGATGCACAGTTGGCTGCCGGAGAACAGGAAGAACTGGAACTGGAGGCGGATACACTGAGTCATGCAGAAGAAATAAAAGCCGGGTTGTTTCGTGCCGGACAGGTGATGAACTCCGATGAAGGCGGTTTGCTTTCTGCTCTGAAAGAATGTCTGAACACGATGTTGGGGTTACAGAAAGTATATCCTTCTGCCGGAGAGCTTGCCGAGCGACTGGAAAGCAGCTATATTGAGTTGAAAGATATCTCTCAGGAGGTTTCTGGAAAGGAGGAAGAAATAGAATTTAATCCTGTCCGTTTGGAAGAGGTGAATGACCGCTTGAATCTGATTTATACACTTCAGCAAAAACATCGCGTCACTACGGTAGATGAGCTTTTGGCTTTGGCAGATGATTATGCGGCTAAGCTTGCCAATATCACTTCATCGGACGAGCAGATTGAAGAACTGAAGGTTCGTAGCGAAGCATTATATAGTAAGGTGAAGAAACAGGCTGCCGTACTTACTAAATTGCGTACTGCTGCTGCTCGTGAGGTTGAAAAACAAATGGCCGCCCGTCTGATACCTTTGGGTATGCCTAATGTTCGCTTCCGGGTGGAAATAGGAGCACGTAAGGAGCCGGGGGTACATGGTGCGGATACGGTGAACTTCCTTTTCTCTGCCAATAAGAACGGAGCTTTGCAGAGTATATCTTCGGTGGCTTCGGGGGGGGAGATAGCCCGCGTCATGCTGTCCGTCAAAGCAATGATAGCAGGAGCTGTGAAATTGCCCACTATTGTATTCGATGAAATAGATACCGGAGTCTCCGGCGAGATAGCCGATCGTATGGCGGACATTATGCAGGAAATGGGGGATAGCGACCGTCAGGTTATCAGCATCACTCACTTGCCGCAGATTGCAGCTCGCGGACGTGCTCATTATAAGGTGTACAAGCAGGATAATGAGACGGAAACCAACAGTCATATTCGTCGTTTGGCTGACGAAGAACGGATAGAGGAAATTGCTCATATGCTGAGTGGTGCCACCTTGACTGATGCCGCGCTGAACAATGCAAAGGCACTGTTAGGCATCGCCTGAAGAATGTAGTACTCTGCGGTTGTAAAGTAGAAGTTTATGACCGTAGTATAGGACTTTAGCAGGCTAAAGTAGAACAAAAAACAATAAGATACAATGATAGATAAAAGTGAAATGATTTTCGGCGTTCGTGCCGTTATAGAAGCTATTCAAGCAGGTAAGGACATCGACAAAATATTGGTCAAAAAGGATATTCAAAGTGATTTGTCCAAAGAACTCTTTGCTGCTTTAAAAGGAACTTTGATTCCTGTGCAGCGTGTGCCGGTAGAGCGTATCAACCGCTTTACGCGTAAAAATCATCAAGGTGTGATAGCATTTGTTTCTGCCGTAACCTACCAGAAAACGGAAGATTTAGTACCGTTTCTTTTTGAAGAAGGCAAGAATCCTTTGTTTGTTATGCTGGATGGCATAACGGATGTACGTAATTTTGGAGCGATAGCCCGTACTTGTGAGTGTGCGGCAGTCGATGCCGTTATTATTCCTGCCAAGAACAGTGTGACGGTAAATGCTGACGCAGTGAAAACCTCGGCTGGCGCATTGCACACCTTACCCGTATGCCGGGAACAGAATCTGAAAGATACCTTGCAGTACCTTAAGAATAGTGGATTCCACATTGTGGCGGCTACGGAGAAAGGTGATTATGACTATACGAAAGCCGATTATACAGGTCCTATGTGCATCATTATGGGAGCCGAAGACAAAGGAGTTTCCTATGATAATCTTGCGCTATGCGATGAATGGGTAAAGATTCCGATGTTGGGAACGATCGAGTCCCTGAATGTATCTGTTGCGGCCGGAATCTTGATTTATGAAGCTGTGAAACAAAGAACCAACTAAATATGAAAAAGAAGATTTTCCTGCTTTTCACTCTGTGCCTTTTAGCGCAGTGGAGTGTAGCACAAGCCCCTAAATGGGTGGAGAAAGCTAAACGTGCCGTATTCTCGGTGGTTACTTATGGAGAGAATGACAAGATTTTGAATACCGGTAACGGATTCTTCGTAACAGAAGATGGCATTGCCTTGTCCGATTATTCCTTGTTTAAGGGAGCACAGCGGGCGGTAGTGGTGAATTCGGCGGGCGTACAGATGCCGGTGGTTTCTATTCTGGGTGCAAATGATATGTACGATGTCATTAAGTTTCGCGTAGACATATCAGCCAAGAAAGTGCCTGCGCTAAATTTGGCAGCCGTATCTCCGGCAGTGGGTGCTAATGTATATATCTTGCCTTATTCAACCCAGAAAGACCGTTCCTATACAGCCGGTCAGGTGAAGGCTGCGGATAAGTTTTCTGAGAAATATTATTACTATACGCTCAACTTGAGTCTGAAAGATAAGATGGTGAGCTGTCCTGTTATGACCGAAGAAGGAGAAGTTTTTGCTCTTGCACAGAAATCATCCGGCGCTGATACCGCTACGATTTGTTATGCGGTTGATGCCAACTTTGCAATGGCTCAAAGCGTATCGGCATTCTCTTTCGGAGATATGACCTTAAAGAATATCGGCATCAAAAAAGCATTACCTGATACGGAAGAAGAAGCGTTGGTGTTCCTTTTCATGGTTTCCTCGCAAGTTAGTCAGGATGAGTATGCCCAGCTGTTGGATGATTTTATTGCCGAATATCCCAATAGCGCAGACGGCTATATGAGGCGTGCCACTAATCAGCTGTACCGGTCCAAAGACGATGCTTCGATGGAAAAAGTAGAGGCCGATATGGATAAGGCGCTGAGTGTGGCCCAGAAGAAAGACGATGTGTATTACAATCGTGCCAAATTGATATATAACTACATGCTGAGCAGTCCGGAGAAGCCTTATAAGGACTGGTCTTACGACAGGGCAGCAGATGAAATCAGAAAAGCGATTGCTCTTCAAGAACTACCGGTATATGTGCAGGTAGAGGGTGACATTTTGTTTGCAAAGCAAGATTATCCGGCAGCGCTGGCCTGTTACGAAAAGGTCAACCAATCTGATTTGGCATCGGCAGCGACTTTCTTTAGCGCAGCCAAGACTAAAGAGCTGATGAAAGCACCTGCCGAGGAAGTTTTGGCACTCATGGATAGTTGTATGACACATTTCAATGAGCCGTATACGGAAGAAGCTGCTCCTTATCTGTTGGAACGTGCTCAGGCACGTATGAATGCAAATCAGGCGCGTGCCGCGATGCTCGACTATGATGCTTATTATAAAACGGTGAACGGTAAGGTAAATGATGTGTTCTATTATTATCGTGAACAGGCTGCTTTGAAAGCCAAGCAATTCCAGCGTGCACTGAATGATTTGGAGAAAGCCATTGAGTTGAACCCGAAAGATTTGACTTATCGTGCTGAACTTGCTGTTGTCAATATTCGTGTTGGACGCAATGAAGAAGCCTTGAAAATATTGCAGGATGCTTTGGCAATCGATCCTAAATATGCCGAGGCCTATCGTCTTATGGGAATTGCACAGTTACAGATGAAGAAGAAACAGGAAGCGTGCCAGAGCTTTGCCAAGGCAAAGGATTTGGGTGATCCGAATGTGGATGAGCTGATTGAGAAACACTGTAAATAGCATATAGATAATAATATAAAGGCCCTGCTTTCGCAAGCAGAGCCTTTGTTTGGGAAACTTCCCCATACTAAAATAAAAGTTAAGTCTAGGTATTAACAGGTTATATGTGTAAATTTCTTTTGTGTATTCATCTAATAAATGCACCGTTCTTGGAAATACTGCATGACTTTGCTGGATTTTTTTTGAGAATGTTATAAAAGAATGTGATATACTTGATAATGAATAGATAAAAAAAGAGTAGAAGATTATGAAGAAAGTGATTTGTAGCCAAAAGGCTCCGGGCGCAATAGGCCCTTACAGCCAAGCGATTGAAGCGAATGGAATGGTTTTTGTCTCAGGTCAGCTACCTATTGATGCAGCTACCGGAGTAATGGCGGAGGGAGCAGAGGCACAGGCCCGCCAATCGTTGGAGAATGTAAAGCACATCCTGGAAGAAGCAGGATTGAGCATGGCGAATATCGTGAAGACTACCGTCTTTTTAGCGGATATGTCCTTGTTTGCCGATATGAACAAGGTGTATGCCACTTATTTTGACGGAGCCTTTCCGGCACGTTCGGCAGTCGCCGTAAAGGCACTACCGAAAGATGCCTTAGTGGAGATTGAGTGTATTGCGGTTCGCTAATAAGTCCGCTACAATAAAGCTGCTGCCACCTACGAAGATGAAATCTTCCGGGTGGCTTTTTTCTTGTGCGGCAGTCACAGCGGCAGGAACATCCGGATAGCAACTTCCTTGCAGTCCGTTTTGTGCGGCGAGTTTGCATAGCTCTTCTGCTGGGAGGGCGCGTTTCACGCTGGCTTTGGTGAAATAATAGGTGGCATCTTTGGGAAGCAAGGAGAGCACACCGCTGATGTCCTTGTCGTTCACCATACCAATTATAATATGAAGTTGGCGATAAGTCTGTTGTTTCAGTTGCTCTACAATGTATGTGATGCCGCCTACGTTGTGCCCGGTGTCGCATATAAGGGTGGGGGCATCCTGCAGTTTCTGCCATCGTCCCATTAGTCCTGTCAGTTCGCAGACATGGGCAAAACCGCTGCGTATGCTTTGCTCGTCTATCCGGTAACCGGCTTCTTTCAACAGCGGCAAGGCGGCGAGGATAGTGCGCGTGTTCTTTATCTGGTAGAGTCCTTGCAACTCTGTTTTCATCTTAGGATAATCATTTTTCATCGTATCTTCTGCGAAAATGATCGGAGCTTTCTCTTCTGCCGCTTTTTGCAGGAAGACCGGTTTGGTTTCGGGCGTGGTTTCTCCGATGACAACAGGAATACCGGCTTTGATGATGCCGGCCTTTTCTCCTGCTATTTTCGCCAGTGTATCTCCCAAAAACTGGACGTGGTCAAAACTGATATTAGTAATGATGCACAAATCCGGATGAATGATGTTTGTACAGTCCAAACGGCCGCCCAATCCCACTTCTATGACGGCTACATCCACTTTTTCATCGGCAAAATAACGAAATGCCATGGCGGTAGTCAGTTCGAAGAACGAAGGATGCAGCGGTTCAAAGAAATCCCGTTCTTTTTCTACAAAATCCACTACATATTTTTCCGGTATAGGCTGTCCGTTTATGCGGATGCGCTCGCGGAAATCTACCAAATGAGGAGAAGTATAAAGCCCCACACGATATCCGGCTTCTTGCAGTATGGCGGCCAGCGTATGCGAACAAGAGCCTTTGCCGTTAGTGCCCGCCACATGAATTGTGCGGAATGAACGGTGGGGATGTCCGAAGTGCTTGTCCAGTACCTGCGTGTTTTCTAATCCCTCTTTGTATGCCGCGCCGCCTACGTGTTGGAACATGGGCACACTGTTATATAAGTAAGTTAAAGTGTTCTGATAGTTCATCTTTCATAAAAATTAACGGGAAAGTAATCCTTTCTCTTCATTAAAGTGTTATCTTTAGAAACGGCAAAGATAAGGCAATTTTGCTTAAGTGTGCATGCTTGTTTTATTTTAATATTGCCGGTGAAGTTATAAACCATTTAAATCTGAAGAGTATGGGAGCTAAAAAAAATTTTGTGATTGATACCAATGTTATCCTTCACGACTATAATTGTTTGAAGAACTTTCAAGAGAATGACATTTATCTTCCCATTGTAGTACTTGAGGAACTTGATAAATTCAAGAAAGGAAACGAACAGATAAATTTCAATGCTCGTGAGTTTGTTCGGGAACTTGACATGATCACCGACGACAACCTCTTTACTAAAGGTGCTCCGTTGGGTGAAGGTTTAGGACGTTTGTTTGTGGTTGCCGGTTCGATAGATTCATCGCGTGTGCACAACTCTTTCCCGGAACGGATTCCCGATCATCAGATACTGTCCGTCGTTGACTGGCTGACGGAGAAGAAACCGAAAATGAAATCCATTCTTGTCACCAAAGACGTCAATCTTCGCATGAAAGCACGTTCTATCGGGTTGCTGTGTGAGGATTATATCAATGATAAGGTAATAAATGTAGATATATTTGAAAAATCGAACGAGGTGTTCGAAGGTGTCGACCCCACTTTGATCGATCGTATCTATTCCTCTAAAGAAGGATTGGATATTAGCGAGTTCGATTTTAAAGATATTATTCATCCTAATGAATGTTTTGTATTGAAGAGCGACCGTAGCAGCGTACTTGCCCGTTACAATCCTTTTACCCATTCCGTTTGTCGCGTAAACAAGACGAAGAATTATGGTATTGAACCGCGCAATGCCGAACAGAGTTTTGCTTTTGAAGTGCTGAATGATCCGAATATCAAGTTGGTAGCTCTTACCGGCAAGGCGGGGACGGGTAAGACCCTGTTGGCATTGGCTGCAGCCTTAGGCAAACTGACGGATTATAAACAAATTTTGTTGGCACGTCCTATCGTTGCATTGTCCAATAAGGATCTCGGTTTTCTGCCGGGTGATGCCAATGAAAAGGTGGCTCCTTACATGCAACCTTTGTTTGATAATTTGAACGTAATCAAGCATCAGTTCGCTTCCAATTCGAGCGAGGTGAAACGTCTGGAAGATATGCAGAAAAGTGACCAGCTTGTTATTGAGGCTTTGGCATTTATTCGCGGACGTAGCCTGAGCGAGACTTATTGCATCATTGACGAGGCGCAAAACCTTACTCCTCACGAAATCAAAACCATTATAACGCGTGCCGGAGAGGGAACCAAGATGGTGTTTACGGGTGATATTCAGCAAATTGACCAACCTTATCTGGATAGCCAGTCCAACGGGCTTGTCTACATGATAGATCGCATGAGGGATCAGAATTTGTTTGCTCATGTCAATTTGGTGAAAGGGGAGCGTAGCCAGTTGAGTGAGTTAGCAAGTAACCTGATGTAATATTTTATCAAATTCTTCTTCGCTTTGATAAAAAATAGTGTATCTTTGCGGTGCCTAAAACAAAAACTGTCAAACGTGATGAAGCGAAACTTTTTTCATCGGTACCTTTCAGCAAAGGTATTACCGATATGGACTGTTCTATTGATAGATGTCCTTATTATTGTTGTATCCAGTTTGCTGGCTTATGCACTGCGATATGATTTTCGGAGTCTTTTTTCGGAGTCGTCGTCCATAGACGTAACGATTGTATGTACAGTAGCCGTAAACCTGATATTTTTCAGGGCATTCCGTACATACTCTAATGTCCTTCGCTTTTCATCGTTTGTAGATATCATGCGCATCTTCGTGGCACTGACTGTGTCGTATGCATTGCTGCTGATAGCGAGTATAGTGGTGAAAAGCTTCACAAACATAAATGTGGCTCCCATAACGGTGCTGTTCATGTCCTATATCATCAGTTTTGCCATGATGGCATGTTCCCGCATTGTTGTGAAGATCTTCTTCGAAGCGTTGAATTTTGATGGTTCTCGTAGTGCCAATGTGTTTATTTATGGAGCCAAAGAGGCCGGAGTAAATATTGCAAAGGCATTGCGCGTCAGTCTTCGTAATCATTACCGCCTGCGCGGTTTCATAGCCGATGAACCGGAACTGATCAACAAGGTGATGATGGGGGTTAAGGTTTTCCCTAATGATGACACGTTGATTGAGAATCTGGATGACCGGGATGTGCATACCATTATCATTTCTCCTGCAAAAATGGAAGCGCTCAAACATTCTGATATGGCAGACCGCCTGTTGGCACATAACATAAAGCTGATGACGGCTCCTCCATTGAGCGAGTGGAACAATCAATTTCTGGATCGTACCCAGCTGAAAGAAATTCAAATAGAGGATTTGCTGCAACGTAATCCTATCGAAATTGATATTCACAAAGTTGCTTCTCATTTGGAAGGCAAGCGAGTGATGATTACAGGTGCTGCCGGGTCTATCGGTAGTGAGATTATGCGTCAGGTGGCTTCTTTCAATCCTTATAAACTGATTCTTGTGGACCAGGCTGAAACTCCTTTGCATGACATCCGTCTGGAGTTGCAAGACCGTTGGAGGGATATTGATGCCGAGACTATCATTGCCGATATCTCCAATGTGACGCGTATGGAGGAAATCTTCAGACGTTACAAGCCTCAGTACATTTTCCATGCGGCAGCCTACAAGCATGTGCCGATGATGGAGGACAATGTGTCCGAGTCTATTCAGGTAAATGTTTACGGTACGAGAACGGTTGCCGACTTGGCTGTGAAGTATGGTGCGGAGAAGTTTGTGATGATTTCTACGGATAAGGCTGTGAATCCTACTAATGTGATGGGATGCTCCAAGCGTATTTGTGAGATATATGTGCAGTCACTGGCAAAGAAATTGCTGGCAGAGGGCGGACATGTCACTCAGTTCATCACTACGCGTTTTGGTAATGTGCTGGGTTCGAATGGTTCGGTGATTCCTCGTTTCCGCGATCAGATACAGCGTGGAGGCCCTGTGACTGTGACGCATCCTGAAATTATACGCTATTTTATGACTATCCCCGAAGCCTGTCGTTTGGTGCTTGAAGCCGGAAGCATGGGAAATGGGGGAGAGATCTATATTTTCGATATGGGTAAGCCGGTGCGTATTGTGGACCTGGCCAAGCGAATGATCAGCCTTTCCGGGCGTACGGATGTCAAGATAGAATTTACGGGTTTGCGTCATGGTGAGAAGTTGTACGAGGAGTTGCTGAATGTCAAAGAACTTACTAAACCCACTTATCATGAAAAAATTATGATTGCTACTGTGCGCGAGTACGACTATGATGAAGTGAATGAGCGTATCCAGAAGTTGATTGATGTCAGCTATACTTATGATCAGATGAAAATCGTAGCTGCCATGAAGGATATCGTTCCCGAATTTGTCAGCAAGAATTCTTGTTTTGAAGTGTTGGATAAGAAGAAATGAAGATAAAAAAGGATTTGAATTAACGAGGTTATGAATTAAAAAACGGATGATGCGTTCATTGAAGATGCATCATCCGTTTTTTTATGGTATCAACTCCTTTTTATTTGTGTGATGAAAAGTATTTCAGGAATTGTGTACGTTCAAATGTATTTACACCATTCAGGTCGCTGACATTCAGCATGCCTTTGAACTGATTGATATTTTCCATTCCTTTGCGGTCCATCCATGTGTTCAGGAAGCGGGTGTATTCACTAATGACAGCATAGGAATTCAGATAGAGTGCGCTGCATAGTTCTACTGCCGAAGCACCTGCCAGGATAGCTTTCACTACTCCTTCGGGAGCATGTATGCCGCCCGATGCTGCATAGTCCAGCTTGTTGACTGCTGCGGAGGCAATGCCTATCCAGCGTAAAGACTTGGACAAGTCTGCATCTGTACTGAATACGTTTCCGGCGCTTTGGGCCATTTTCTCAATATCAATGTCCGGTTGGTAGAAACGGTTGAACATTACCACTGCCGCTGCCCCGTTGGCATAAAGCTGGTCGATAAGAGCTATCGGATTGGTAAGGTTGTCTCCCAATTTCATGATAACAGGGATGTTTACTGTTTTTTTGATGTGGCTCAGGATGTCGATGTGGCGTTGCTCGAAAGCACCGTATGTGTATTGTACATCAGTTTGCAAAGCAAGGATATTGACCTCCAAAGCGTCTGCGCCGGCTTCTTCTATCTTTTTGGCAAATTCAATCCAATCAGCATCCTGATAGCAGTTGATACTGGCAATGATAGGAATGTCACAAACTTTCTTGCTCTCTTTGATTAAATTCAAATATTCACCTAATTTGTGCTCGCGTATATATCCCACCAGATAATCGCTTCCTTCCGGGTACATATTAGGATCTCCCAGCCAGTCGGCTTCCATCATGATTTGTTCCTCAAAAAGAGACTTGAGTACGATAGCGCCTGCACCGGCTTCATAAAGCTTCTGATTCTTGGCTGCACTGTCAGTAAGTCCGGAACTGCTGATAATAATCGGATTTCTAAGTTTCAACCCTGCAAAAGTAGTTTCTAATGTTGCCATGATAATAGTTATTAGTTATTAATATATTCTTTCTCCAAATATTTTACTTCCTACACGAACTAAAGTACTGCCCGCGGCGATTGCTTCGTGATAATCGTGTGACATTCCCATAGACAACTCCCGGAACCATTCCGCATCAGCGAACCATGTGGCTTTTACTTCTTGAAAGAAGCTACTTAATGAACAAAACTCGGCTTTGATTTGTTCGGTATTATCTGTGTTTGTTGCCATGCCCATCAAGCCGCATATCCGGATGTTCTTAAACTGTTTCCACTCATTGGCAGCAAGCATTTCCCGACATTCGTCGAAGCTGAAACCGAATTTCGTCTCTTCCTGTGCGATGTGCAGTTGCAGCAGGCAGTTTACGGTACGCTCTGCCTTGGCTGCCTGTTTATTGATTTCGGTGAGTAATTTATAGGAATCTACGCCATGAATCAGTGCTACATAGGGTATGATATATTTGATTTTGTTAGTTTGCAGATGTCCGATGAAATGCCATTCGATGTCTTTCGGCAAGCTTTCGTATTTGGCAGTCATCTCCTGTACTTTGCTTTCTCCGAACACACGTTGTCCTGCGCTGTAAGCTTCTTCTATCGCTTCGTTGGGATGAAACTTGGAAACAGCTACCAGTTGCACTCCTTGAGGCAACTCGTCCAGCACTTTTTTAATGTTTTCTGCAATACTCATCGTATATAATATAATAATGTATACACAATAAAATTTTCAATTTCTATTATTTGCTTCTCCCTTTTCTATACTTCAGGTTTGTCATTCGGTTCTGCACTGTACGGATATACATCCATAATGGCAGTTTCCGCTACGGATGCAATCTGATAATCGGCCATTGTGCCTTTCATACCTTCATCCAACTTCTTCACAGCATCGCGTAAGTCAGCGGCCTGTACCAGTACTTGGGTAGATGTTTTCTTCTCTGCACCGCTTTTCTCATCCAATGTGATGAAGACCAATTTGCATTTAAACCAACGGTCGGCCGCGTCTTCTTCACAAGGGAACAATTCACTATAATTTGCCCGTTTGATGTCTGATACGGTAAATTCTCCTGAGATGAACGGAGTCATTTCCTCGATGATGCGTGCTTCTGCTTCTGTAAAGCTGAGTGCGTCTACCAAATAAGGTTCGGTTACTTTCTTGTTCATTCCGTTTTCCATTGTTTTTTCGTAACGGATTTTGCACTCAAACCATGTATGCATTGCCATAATTTTCTAATTTTTAGTTAGTGTTTTAATTAATAAAATATCTTTTTTCTTCCTGTCTTTCTGAGACTTGCTGAAGATTTCCTCTCCTTTGTACGTTGGAAAGGGTGTACAAAGATAAACGAAAAAGGGGAATAATGTTCGATGTACGTGGAAGAAGATTATGTTAATTCAAAACTTTTTATCTATCAAATATTTTGTAGTTCCATGCGGAGTGTTTATCTTTGCGCTCACAAAACGAACTAATCGTGGACGTAAATACCATTCTTAAAAAGAGACGTAGTGAAAGCTACGTTCGGCGGAGCCATAAAAATAGCTCAAATTCAGTGAAATCATAAAACGCTTATTACTAAACTATTAATAATTTATTATTAGCATTTGTTAACTACTATGGTTCATAGGCATTGGTATGCTGTTTATGTTCGCCACAATACTGAATTCAGAGTAGAGTCGTGGCTTCGTGAGCAAGGTATAGAAATTTATTTACCTGTGCAGGATGTCTATCGGGAACATGCCGGAAAGCGTATTAAAGTGACTAAACCGGTAATTAGCGGTATGCTTTTTGTCTGTCTTTCCCGTCCTGAACTTACCATTGTAGAACATGCTCCCAATGTTCATCATTTCTTTAGTAAACGCGGCACTAATGCCCCTCTCATCATTCCCGACCAACAAATGGCGGACTTTCGCTTCATGGTCGACCTTTCCGACACTTCTATATTAATGGTTAATGAACCGATTGCTCCGGGAACTATGGTAACTGTGGCAAAAGGAAGCATGCAGGGTATCCGCGGCGAAATGGTGAAATACGAAAGTAAATATTATATCGCTGTGAGATTGCAGGAATTGGGGTGCGCATTGGTTAGTGTGCCGGTGAGCTATGTGAGACGCGGGTAAGGCATTTATTGTATTTTGCATGTTAGTGTTGTATAAAATGCGGCAGTAAATTTAACAGTGTTAAGACGGAAAAACGATAGTAGATTTTCTTGTTTCAGGAAGTTAACTTCAGCTTTTTAGGATGTTAATTTTATAGATAAGATGAAGTTAACTTTAACAAGGCGTTAAAGTTAACTTCATTATGGCCAATAAATTAGGCTTTTTCTATGGAATACGTCAAAATTGGATGCTAACAATATATTGCGGATATTTTACGAAAATTAGTATTCGGAGAAGCGGATTATATGGCATTTCTGTCAATGAATATTGCAAAATAACTTAATAACTCAAAGTGAGCTATAAGACCTTTGTGGGTATTATAGCCATACAGTGAGTGTTTACTATTCGTGTATTAGCTGTTATGAGCTAATAATTTTTGAATTTCTTGTAAAAAAAGGTATGGATAACAGTGGAAAGTATATTAATCAACGTGCTAATATAGTATTATACGCTATAGATAGATTTTTGCAAGAATTTGTTAATGTTATAGCGAAGCTAATTGATCGTTTTGTAGCGATAGATATTTATAGTAAGTTTTCGGCACATCAGGGTACTATGCAGAATGTTATAGGTTTATTAACATTCAATGCATTAGGAGGTCTGTTAATAATGGTTACTAATATCAAGTTGGCAAATGTATTAGGGGCTGCTGTGTTTGGTATTTATTCATACTATTTGGCAATTGGAGAGATCGGTTCTAATATAGTACGTTATGGTCGTCATAAAACTATGCTTCGTGAATTGGTTCAACATCCTGATAGGAGAAACATTACTATTACGTATACTGTATGGATTTCAATTATTAATTTAATATTATTTCTGGCAACTATTATTGTATTTCATAATCAAATGGATATTCAATTATCCATTGTTGCTATTTTATTAATTTTATCCCCATGCCTTATTTCATTGGATTTCCAACCTGTGTATGAATCATTTCGTTTAATAAGTTGGCATTCTATTTATTACCTAATACAAAAAATTTTATTTATTGTAGGTGTATGGACCATCCTTTTGATCAATAATAGATTGTCTATTGGAAATGTTGCGATAATACTGTTTTTGTCATGGATAATTGTTGTTGTTATACAATATTGGGAAGTAATACATCAATTACAAATCAATATATTTAAACAATTTAAAATAAGGGATTTATTCCGTTTCTATAAGTCGGGATTTATAATTGCAGTTGTCTGTGTATTGGGGTGTGCATTCGGACCAATTATCCAAATGATAATAAAACAATCTTCTAGTGAAGTTTCTGTGGGATTGTATGCAGCTTGTTTACAACTTCTTACTATTGCTAAATTTATCCTTAATCAAATGGTAAGGGTTGGAAATCCTAAAATGGCCGAAATATGTATAGTCGGATACGATAAGCAACGAAAAAGGAATTTTCTAAAGAAATATATTTTTATAATGGTATTATCTGTATCGCCATTTGCAATTCCAATGTTTATTTGTCCAGATTTGATTGTTAAATCTTTGTTCTCTAGTGAATACCTTGAGATTTCAAGTGCTTTACCGATTTGTGCTGTCTATTTAATATTGAGTTCCATTGGAGCTGTATTTAATCAGTTTTTAGTTTCTTACAGGGCGGATATGATATATATATTGTTTTATAGTATAGCAGCAATAGTATCTATAATTATAGCAGTACTAATGATTCCATATTATGGTTTTTTAGGAGGGGTATTGGCATTTTGTATCTCAGATGGGCTAGCTAGTATATTGTACACAATTATATCATTAAATATTCTCAGAAATGAAATTTAATAAAAATCATATTTCAAAGATTAAACTAATAATATGGGACTTGGATGAAACATTCTGGAAAGGAACTTTGTCTGATATTAATATTAATGCCCCATCTATTATTCCTATTGATTCTAACATAAGTTTAGTTAAAAAACTTTCTAAACGTGGTATTGTAAATTCTGTATGTTCAAAAAATGACTGTGAACTTGCTGAAAATGAGCTGAGAAGATTGGACGTTTTAGAATACTTTGTTTTTAATTCAATTAATTGGGAGTCTAAAGGTGGGCGTATTAAGCAAATGATTAAAGATATGGCATTACGTCCAGAAAATGTTTTATTTATTGATGATAATCTATCAAATTTGGGAGAAGCGGAATATGTATGTCCTTCTTTGTTGGTAGCTACACCCAATATTATTCCTTATTTGTATAACAACGTTGATAGCATTGGAAAGGATGACAGAGAATTGAGTAGATTAAATCAATATAAGGTGTTAGAAAAGAAACGTCTAGATAAGCAAACTTTTACATCAAACCATGATTTTTTAAGCCATAGTGGAATTAAGATCTGTATAATAAAGAAGCCTCTTCAATATGTAGAAAGAATTACTGAGTTAATAGCTAGAAGTAATCAATTGAATTTTACGAAAAAAAGGATAGATAATGTTGAAGTAGCTAACCTTATTAATAATCCAGAGAATAAAACTGGTGCTGTTATCGTTGAGGATAATTATGGAAAATATGGTTTAGTCGGATTCTATTCTGAAAATAATAGTATTTTGGAACATTTCGTATTTTCATGTAGAACTATGGGAATGGGAATAGAGCAGTATATCTATGCATATCTAAATTATCCTCACTTGGATATAGTTGGTCCAGTTTCTGGTAGTGTTTCAAAAGAATTAGGAAAACCAACTTATATCACTTTAGTGGATAGTTTAGAGGTGAAAGAGAACAAAGGGCAAAAAGGGTTGAAGATATTGCTAAAAGGTCCTTGTGATTTACAAGTGATGGCTTCATATATTGAAAATTCAGGATGTAATATAACAACAGAGTTCAATTTTTGCGATGATAAGGGAAATCAAGTGGATTTTTACAATCACACTGTGAATATTATAAATTCCACGAATATTAAGAAAGAAGAATTTGAACAGATCTCAAAGAAATATAATTTCCTATCTAAGGAAGCTTATAATACTACGCTATTTAACGGAAATTATGATGTTATATGTTTATCTCCTTTAATGGATGCAACATTAGGAGTTTATTCAAATGGTAAAATATTATTACCGTTTGGCTTATATAATAAATCTCTCATTAATACAGAAAATTGGAACGATTATTATCAAAAACGGGTTATGACGGCTCGTTGTAATTTTGATTATAAACAGTTGGAAAAATTTAGAAGTGAGTTTCATAAACATTCATATACTGCAAACGAGATTGCAACTAATTTTTCTTTAATTATAGATAAAGTATTAAGAAAAAATGCGAATACTAAGTTTGTAATATTATTATTATCAGAATTACCATATAAATACACAAAAACGTCTCCATATTATGCCCTTTCTGGAAAAGAAATATATCATAAAGAGATTAATGAAAAAATAATAGAATTATTTAAAGAAAGGGATTCAATATATTTATTGAATGTTAATGATATAGTTAGGTCTCAATCAGATTATTTTGACAATATTAATCACTATTCAAAATTAGTCTATTATAAAATTGCTAAGGAGTTTATTGATTATGTAAATTCAATTGGAGGTGTTAATATTAAAAGTAAAAAGATATATCATGTATTGTGGGAACATTTTAAAAGAGCTATTTACAAGACGTTCATTTTAAGATTGTCCAGATTTACTTTGTAGCAAATAATTGAAAGTGCAATTTGTAAATGGAATGCAGATAAAACAATGAATTGTTGATAATATTTGTGAATATCTGATATATTCATTGATTTTTGTTTGATATTATACTAATGTTTATATGTTCTGTGTAAAGTTTCTCTTCTATTTGCATGATAAATATTAGCTGATTATGAAAACTATCTGGAATATTCCTAATTGGATTCAAGTATGTATTATAATCCTTTATCGTTTAATTAATGAAAAATATTATGTGGATTATGTAGTACCTGTTTTCTCATATTCAGGCTATACGAATAATGCGGATTCGTATCAATATATATTATCTTGGATCTTCCTTTTAATTATGATACCTTTTTATCTGAAATCATTTAAGACTACAGATACTTTATGGCAATATCTTTTACTGTTCTTGATGTGTTTAAAAATTATTCCATTATCAATAATGATTGGTAAGGTTGAATATGAATTAGAGTATATTTATTTAAATTTTATTTTTTGGATTTTATTTCTTGGATTATATAGTATATTCCCTAATATTAAATTATTTAGTAATAGCTATATAAGAAAAAATAGAAATGTATTTAATAAGGCTTTATCACATATAATTATTCTATTTGTTTGTGCTGTTATTTATGTATCAGGAAGATATACTGGCTTTCATTTACATACATCATTAATAGATGTGTATGATATCCGATTCGAACAAAGAGAAAATAGCTATCCTATGGTATTTAGCTATATATTAGCAGCTTCTATGACTCTTTGTCCTTTAATACTTTGTCTCTTAATTGATAAAAAAAAGTATCTTTTAGCCTTTATTTTTATTTTTATCGTATATCTGGATTTTTCTATAGCTGGTGTTAAGTCAATTCTTTTTGCAACAATTGCAGGAGTTATCTTAAAATATTATTATAAAGCCAAATATAAGAAAGCCTTTTTTGTCTATTTGACAATTGCATTATTTGTCTGTTTTAGTTTTTTCGATGAAACTATACTATATGCAATTACACCACTTTTTTTAAGAGTCTTTTATATACCATCGGGTCAAGATTATGAGTATTATACTTTTTTTAACATGTTTGAACCTGATCTCTATCGAAATAGCATTTTAAGGAGGTTTGGATTTGAATCTCCTTATGCTGATACAAGTGTCGATATTGCAGTTGGGGAATACTTTAATCCTAATGTTGAAGGTATTAGAGCTAATAATGGGTTGATTAGTGAGGCTTTTGCAAATTTTGGTATGGTAGGATGTGTAATACTCCCAATAATTTTAGTTTTTTATATAAAGTTTGTAAGCTCATGTTCTAAAGGCATTGATGAGACGTATATATGTTTAATTTCTCTTCTTTTTTGTAATGCCTTAATATCAGCATTTATTCCTACTTCAATTCTTTCTTCTGGAATATTATTTATGATGATATTTTTAGTTTGTTATAAAGCAACAATTATCGAGAGCATCTCAATACAACGAAATTAATTAATCATATATATTAAAATGCAGCGGATTAAAATTTGTGTAATAGGCCTTGGTTATGTAGGCTTGCCATTGGCTCGTCTTTTTTCTACAAAATATGAGACTATAGGTTTTGATATGAATTACAAACGTGTGAATGCATTAATGAATGGTCATGATGCTACGTTTGAGGTTTCTGATGAATTACTTCAGGATGCTATCGAAAATCATGGTTTTAAGTGTACTACAAATTTAGATGACATTAAGGAATGTAATTTTTATGTAGTAGCAGTTCCTACTCCTGTGGATGAGAATAATCGTCCAGATTTAACTCCCCTTTGGAAAGCAAGTGAAACAGTCGGTAAAGTGATTAGTAAAGGTGACATTGTTGTATATGAATCAACAGTCTACCCAGGAGTTACTGAAGAAGAATGTTTACCGGTCGTAGAGAATGTCTCAGGCTTAAGATTCAATCTGGATTTTTTTGCGGGTTATTCTCCTGAACGGATAAATCCAGGAGATAAACTGCATACCGTTGAAAAAATTAAGAAAGTAACGTCGGGATCTACTCCCGAAATAGCGGATATAGTAGATGATGTTTACAATTCGGTACTTGTGAATGGTACACATAAAGCACCTTCCATTAAGGTGGCAGAAGCAAGTAAGATTATTGAAAATTCTCAACGTGATGTGAACATTGCTTTCATGAATGAACTTGCCAAAATATTCAATGCAATGGGGATTGATACACATGATGTGATTGAAGCTGCTGCGTCAAAATGGAATTTCATAAAATTGAATCCTGGTTTAGTAGGTGGACATTGTATCTCTGTAGATCCATATTATTTGATTCAGAAAGCACAGGTGTATGGTGTACTTCCTCGTGTAATGTTTGCTGCTCGTCGTTTAAATGATGGTATGGGGGAATATGTTGCTGAACAGACCATTAAATGTATGAACAAAAAAGGAGTTATGGTGAAAGATGCCAAGATTCTCCTTTTAGGTATTACTTTCAAGGAAAATTGTCCTGATATTCGTAATACTAAGATTGTAGATATTTATCATACTTTGAAAGAATATACTGGAAATATTACAGTTTATGATCCATGGGCAAATTCTGAAGCTGTAAAACATGAGTATGATATTGATGTTAGTAATGAATTGAACAGTAAAGAAAAGTATGATGCGGTCATCCTTGGTGTCGCTCACAAAGAATTTCTTGCATTGAATGTTAGGTCTCTAGTGAAAGAAATTGGTATAGTGTATGATGTGAAAGGAATTCTTCCAAAAGAATTTGTTGATGGAAGATTGTAATATGAAGAAAATACTTTTGATTTCGAATATATATCCGACAGGTAATCCTCAATATGGGGGAACATCTGTTTGCCATTATTTTACTTGTGAATGGATGCGACTTGGATATGATGTTCGTGTTATACATTTTGATTCATTGTTTCCGAAGCCATATTATTGGGTAGGAAGAGCGTTCAATTCATTAATTCAAGCCAAAACAGGATGTGTAGTCAATGTAGATACTTCTGCTGTTTCACAAGAATATGTGATTGATGGCATACCGGTTTTATTTGTTCCACTACGCAAATTTATACCCCATAGGATGTTTTCGCAGAAAGAAATGAATAAAGCTTTGGGGGTGGTTTGTGAGTATTTGAACAAATATAGTTTTATTCCGGATGTAGTGGTCGGCCATTTTGTACTTCCACAGTTACAGTTCTTGCACATGTTAAAAAAAAGATTTCCACAGGTAAAGACGACAATGGTTATCCATAGTGATGGAAGCAATATTAAAACAGTTTATGGTGATCGATACAAGGAATATATGGATTCGGTAGATGTTTGGGGATTTAGGTCTGTTGCATTTAAGAAACGGTTTGAATCTTTATATGGAATTCAAAAGAATGAGTTTTTATGTTATTCTGGTATTCCTGAAAAATACATACAACCAGTGTCGCGAACCTTTAAAAGCGGTGTGACCAATTTTACTTTTGTAGGTAGCTTATACAAGCTAAAGCGGATAGAAGATACCATAAGAGCTCTTAATAAGAGTTATGGAAAGGAGAAGTTTCATTTTGATATAGTAGGCAATGGCTCTGAAGAAACTAATCTGAAAAAACTTGTATCAGCTTTAGGAATAAAGGAAAAGGTCGTATTCCATGGGAAAAAAACAAGGGATGAAGCACTTACCATTATGGAACAATCGGATTGTTTCATAATGGTAAGTGCGCATGAGGCTTTTGGATTGGTCTATGTAGAAGCTATGGCAAAGGGATGCATTACGGTCGCAACGGCAGGGCAAGGGATTGATGGTGTCATTGTTGATGGTAAAAATGGTTTTTTGTGTGTATCCCAGAACGTAGAGGAACTTGCAAAGGTTATCAATAAAATTCGAAATCTTCCCGTTCCAGAATTGAATAGAATATCAAAAAATGCGATGGATACAGCAGCACAATTAACAAATAGGAAGGTAGCTGAAATGTATATTAATGCATCATTAAATTGCTAAACTATGAATATAAAAAAAGATTGTATAATGATTTCTTATGTCCTAGTAAGTTTGAAGAATATGAAAAAACAATAAAAATAGCAATAGAGGAAGGATATGAGTTGCATACAATTCTTTCATTCGAAGAGGCTAGAGAAAGTCTTGATCCCCTAAAAAGTATTTGATTTTTCGTCGTAATGTTGATACTCCGGATTTTGTTTCTTTATCTAAAATGTTCACGATAGAAAAAATATAATGCTAGATGTACATATTACTTTCGAAAGGGTGCAAAAAGTATTAAGTTAATTCAATTCAATATATACAAAATGGGGGGAAGTCTCTTATCATTATGAAGAACTTGCTACATATTGCTATAAATATAGAATAAGAAATAGAGAGAAAGTATTGGGACATCTTAGTGAGATTCAATTTATTTTCTTAAAGAACTTGAATGCTTTCTGTAAGGAGACAGGGTTACTATGTCTTACTATTACTTCTCATGGAAATTATGTTAATATAAGTTAGGTTTTCAGAATGCGGTTCTGATGACAGAGGTAATAAAAGAGTCGACAGGAATAGTAAGAGAAGTATATGATAAAGAGCATATAAATGCATTGACTTGTAGATTAGCGGATCAAGTGCTGGGAGAAGCTTTTGTGGAACAAACGATTGCTGCAATTAAACGTGGAGAATCCGTTTTGAAGCTTCTTACGCACCCACGACAATGGAATCTTCCATTCATTGTTAATTTTAGGGAAGAAGTAGGACGAATTTTTAAACAGATTTATATGAATTTATAAAATGCCAATCAAAGATTGTAAAACGATAGAACTTCCTAGATTCTTGGATGCGAGAGGAAATCTATCATTTGCCGAACAGAATAATCATATTCCTTTTGAAATCAAGAGAACATATTGGATTTATGATGTACCGGGAGGAGAAGGACGTGGAGGCCACGCTTTCAAAGACACGGAAGAATTTATAATTGCACTCTCCGGTAGTTTTGATGTGATAGTTAACGACGGTAAGAGTCGAAAGACCTTTACACTCAATCGTTCTTACTATGGTCTTTATATTCCTAAAGGGCTGTGGAGAGAAATGAATAATTTCTCAACAAACTCTCTTGCCCTTGAATTTTCTTCAACTAATTATGATCCGGATGACTATATCAGGAATTATGATGAATTCCTAAAATTAAAAAGTGATGGAAAAATATAGCGTATTTGATTGTTCTATAATTGAACTGGATAGACACCATAGTGATCGAAAGGGAGATCTTTCTGTGGTACAGAATGGGGATACTTTACCTTTCGATGTGAAACGTGTCTATTATTTGTATGATGTTCCAGGTGGTGAGTCTCGCGGTGCACATGCCCATAGAGATTTGAGTCAACTGATGGTTGCGGCTTCTGGGTCATTTCGTGTTACCCTTGATGACGGCAAAGTAAAACGTTCGTTTTTTCTAAATCGTCCATACCAAGGTTTGTATGTGAAACCTGGTATGTGGCGTGATTTGGATGATTTTTCTTCCGGAGCTGTCTGTATGGTTTTGGCATCGGATGTGTATCTGCAGGAAGATTATATTCGGGATTATGAAGAATTTTTGAGCTTTAGAGGAATAAAACGATGATACATCCATTGAGTGACTGTAATAATTCTGCCATACCAGAGTCTACTAATATTTGGCAGTTTTGCGTAGTGTTTCCTGGAGCTAGAATTGGAGAAAATTGTAATATCTGTTCCCATTGCTTGATCGAGAATGACGTGGTGATTGGCAATAATGTTACCGTTAAATGTGGAGTACAAATATGGGACGGTATTGAATTGGAGGATGGTGTAATGGTAGGTGCCAATACCACTTTTACTAATGACATGTATCCGAGATCAAAGAATAGAGAGTGGAAACTTCTTAAAACAAAGGTGTGTAAAGGGGCTTCCATTGGTGCCGGGACTACTATCCTTCCTGGTCTAGTTATTGGTGAGAATGCCATGATTGGTGCTGGTAGCGTGGTTACAAAAAGTGTACCTGCCGGAGAAATATGGGTCGGTAACCCTGCAAAATTCCTTAGAAAAATAGATGAACAATAAAGAAATCATTATGATACCATTTCTTTCACTAAAAGATGTAACGGCCCTTCATGGGGCTGAAATAAATGAGGCTGTAAATCGCGTTGTTAATGGAGGTTGGTATCTCCAGGGTAAGGAGAACGAACGTTTTGAGGAGAATTATTCCCAATTTATTGGAGCTAAATATACCGTTGGCTGTGCTAATGGGCTGGATGCTTTGATTTGGATTTTCAGAGCCTATCTGGAAATGGGAGTGATGCAGCGCGGGGATGAAGTGATTGTACCCGCAAACACTTATATTGCAACCATTCTTGCTATAACAGAGAATGGTTTAAAACCGATTCTTGTAGAGCCGAAATTGAATACACTTGAAATCGATGATGATAGGATAGAAGAGGTAATCACTCCCCGAACTAAAGCAATCACTATCGTTCACCTTTATGGCCGTATCGCTTATACAGAGAAGATCGGTGAACTTTGTAAGAGGTATCATTTGAAATTAGTTGAAGATTGTGCTCAAAGTCATGGTTGTCTTTACAGTGATGGTCGTATGACCGGAAATATTGGTGATGCGGCTGGTCATAGTTTCTATCCGGGCAAAAATCTCGGTGCTCTTGGTGATGGTGGTGCTGTGACTACTAATGACGAAGAATTGGCGAAGGTAATCCGCACTTTGGCCAATTACGGTAGCCAGAAAAAATATGTCTTTAAATACACAGGCCGCAATAGCCGTTTGGATGAGGTACAGGCGGCGGTACTCAATGTGAAACTGAAATATCTAGTAGAGGACAATGCTTATCGTAAACTAGTTGCTAAATATTATATTGATAATATAAGGAATCCTTTAGTGTTGATACCTGATGTACTTCCTTATGAAAGCAATGCTTTTCATCTCTTCCCTGTACTTTGTGAAAAACGTGATGAACTTCATGACTATTTGGAACAGAATGGTGTAGGTACTATTATCCATTATCCTATTGCTCCCCATAAACAGGAGTGTTATAAAGAATGGAATGATTTATGTTTTCCTATTACAGAATACATTGCAGATCACGAATTGAGTTTACCAATTGGGCCTGCTATTCTGATGGAAGATGTAAAAAGGGTAGTTGGACTGATCAATAAATTCAAATAGTACTAATATATGCCTAAAAAACATATTAAAAATATTTGGTTAGTGAATAAATATGCTATGCCACCCAAATATGAATCACGTTTGCGGACAATTAAATTTGCTCATTATCTCCAGCTGAGTGGATATAATGTGACAATTTTGGGTTGTAGTATTATGCATAATATGAATCTGAATCTCATAGAAGATGACTCGTTATATATTGAGCGTCAGTATGATGATTTACACTTTGTACATGTTAGAAGTTTGCCTTATCGGGGATCGGCAGGTATAAAACGTATATTGAGTGAGATTTTGTTCCATTATAATTTAGTGAAGGTGATGAAAAAAATGCCTAAAGCTGATTTGATAGTGGCAACAACGGATGCGCTTATTTCAAATCCGGTTCTTGACTTTGCTCATAAAAATGGCATTAAGTATGTGAAAGAATTATTGGATATGTGGCCGGATATTTTTGTGGATTTGGGATTGATTAGTGCAAAGAATCCAATCATGAAATATTTGTGGCATAGAGCCAAAAAGAACTATATAGAATCGGATGCAGTTGTATTTTCACTTACAGGTTGTTTTGATTATATACGTGCAAAGGGATGGGATATAGAATCTGGTGGTCCTGTAGATATGAAAAAGATTTATTATATAAATAACGGTGTGGATTTGAAGGATTTTGATAACTGGAAGATTGAATATACGATAGATGATGAAGATTTGAAATCCGACAAGAAAAAGGTTATTTATTTGGGGAGTATTCGGCTGGTGAATAATGTAGGGCAGTTGGTACGTGCTGCTGAAAAAATGAAAGATTTGGAAGATACTGTTTTCTTGATTTATGGCGATGGTGATGATCGTGAAGTGCTAATTCAATATTGTGCGGAACATAATCTTTCGAATGTAAAGTTCAAAGCAAAATGGACAGATCCCAAGTATGTTCCATTCATACTTTCAAAGAGTTATTTAAATATACTGAACTATATTTCTTCAGAATTTGCCAAATATGGAATCAGCTCAAGTAAGATGTTTCAATATATGGCCAGTGGTCGTCCGATAGTCTGTAACATCAATCTTCCTCAATGTCCAATAACCAATAGCAAAATAGGCATAGCTCACGAAATGAAAGATGAGAATGATTATGCAGTAGCTATTCGTTCTCTGTTAGAACTACCGACCGAGGAATATAATGCTATGTGTAAACGGGCTTTGGAAACAGCTAAAATGTTTGATTATGAGTACTTGGCAGGAAAAATGGAAGAAGTGATAAAGATGATTGAGGATTAATATCATTTAAATGATGAGCGATATTAGATTTAGAATGGCAAAGCCGAATGATGCCAAGCAAATTGCTGAATGCCATTGGCATGTACGAGATCGATATACGCGAGGAGTATTTTTATCTTTAGGTAAAAATTTTCTTACGGCATATTATAGAATAACACTTTCTGATCCTTATGAAGTAGTTGTTTGTGCAGAAAGGGAGGATGGTATAATTGTTGGATTTAGTAGTGCAACACTGGATGCTGAGAAACAAGCGGAAAATTTACGAAATCACAAATTGAAATTGGGTTTAGCAGCAGTCGGTGCATTATTAAAAAGACCTTTTTTATTGAAAGAATTATGGAGTAGGTATAAATCATTGGAGGCTGATGATAGAGCTCCGAAATTTATTCATAATAAAGGTGTAAGAGGTGAGTATTGGTGTTGGCGTAAAGATATGTCAGAAAAATCATTCTTATCTGTAGATATGGAAAATGTAAAAGATGGAATTATTTACAATCTTGGGTACAGAGAGATTTTTTTTGAGGTTGACAAATTTAATAAATCGGTATATAGGTATCATGAGAAGGTTGCGAAAGCTGAGCCGATTGGTAGTATGATTCTACCTGATGGAAGAGAACGTGTTCTCTTTCGCAAGATTTTGAAACCATATAAAAAGTATGGACTAGTAACAACAGATAAATAAATCTAAATTATAAATAAATTACAGTTATGACAGCTATTGATAAGTATAACAATGCATTTATTGAGTCTTTTGAACTCTCTGTAGATGAACTTTCGGGACTTAATTATCAAGGTACTGAATTATGGGATTCGGTAGGGCATATGACCCTTATTTCGGCATTGGAGGATACATTTGATATTATGATGGAGACTGACGATATCATAGACCTTTCATCGTATGAAAAGGGTATTGAAATATTAAAATCTAAGTACAATGTGGAATTCTAACATGTTGGCAGGCAAGGTGGCAATTATTACTGGTTGCAGTCGTGGTATTGGTCGTGCCATTATGGAAACATTTGCTCGAAATGGTGCTGTCGTTTATGCGGTAGATCTGATGGAGGGTGGTATGGATGATGTTGCAAGTGGTAGAATTATCCCTTGTTATTTTGATATCTGTGATACAAAGGCGATTGTAGCTCTTGTTCAGCGTGTAAAGAAAGAACAGGGTAAGATTGATATATTGGTAAATAATGCGGGCATTATGTTGGATTCACTTATCCCAATGGTCACAGATTCTCAAATACAAAAGACATTTGAAGTTAATGTATTTGCCATGATGCATTTCATTCAATATGTTTCAAAGGTTATGAAACGTCAGCATTCAGGATCTATTGTGAATGCAGCTTCAATTATGGGTATAAGTGGCAACTATGCTCAAATGGTGTATGCAGCCAGTAAAGGGGCAGTTATAGCTTTGACAAAATCAGCGGCAAAAGAACTTGCTAAAGATGGAATTAGAGTGAATGCAGTTGCTCCAGGTACTATAAATACATCATTATTGCAAAAAACACCGGAAGAAACTTTAGATAAGATTAAATCTAGAATTTGTTGGGGACAATTAGGTACTCCTGAAGAGGTAGCAAATGCCTATATGTTTCTTGCTTCAGATCTATCATCGTATATCTCCGGACAGGTTTTAGGTGTAGATGGAATGATGATTAATTAATAGGTATATTTCAAGTATATTGAATGTTCAATTTAGATAAATATAAGTCTAAGACAGCAGTCATTACTGATCGTAATGAATCATTGAGCTATGGACAGGTAGCAGAGGAAGTAGAAAACTTTACCGTTCACTATAAAGGTGGCTTTGTTTTTACTCTTTGTGAGAATCTTCTTGGTGCTTTTATCGGTTATGTGGCTTGCATAAATAAACATATTCCGCAGGTGCTTTTGGATGGTAGTAAGAATTTAGAGTTGGTTCAAAGACTCATTGGAATCTATCAGCCAGAGTATATATGGATGCCAACGGTTCGTGTGAATGAAATCGGCGGAAAGAGTATATATACTTATCAGGAGTATTCTCTTCAGTTGATGGCCTATGATGAGCCATTGATCGATAGAACTATTAATTCGGAACTGCTTTTGTGTCTTACTACTTCAGGGAGTACCGGTTCTCCTAAATTAGTGAGATTGTCTGAACAAAATCTTAAGAGTAATGCAGAATCAATTGCTGATTATTTAAAAATAACATCCAATGAACGTCCAGTGACTTCATTGCCAATGTATTATAGTTATGGCATGTCGGTCATTAACAGTCATTTAATTAAAGGAGCTACAATTTTACTTACAGATAAAGCTGTGATGCAACGTGAGTTTTGGACTTTCATCAAGGAGCAAAAAGCAACTTCCATTGCTGGTGTACCTTATACTTACGAAATGTTGAAGCGACTGCGTTTTTTCCATATGGAATTACCGGAGTTGAAGACAATGATTCAAGCAGGAGGTAAATTGAATGCTGCTTACGTGAAAGAATATGTAGATTTTGCCAAACAGAATAATAAAGAGTTCATTGTGATGTATGGACAGACAGAGGCTGCTCCAAGAATGGCTTATCTTCCGTTCGATAAGGCGATTGAGAAGAATGCTTCAATAGGCATTGCCATACCAGGAGGGAAGTTATGTATAGTGAATGCTAATGGCAAAAACATAAAAGAGCCTGAAGTGGAAGGTGAGCTTGTATATAAAGGTGAAAATGTCTGCTTGGGTTATGCGGAAAAACGCATGGATCTTAGAAAGGGAGATGAAAACTATGGTGAACTTCATACAGGTGACATTGCTAAATTTGACGCAGATGGTTTTTTCTACATTACCGGCCGCATGAAACGTTTCGTGAAAATTTGGGGTAATCGTACCAATCTTGATACTATTGAGCAATTAGTAAAAGCCATTACTCCTAATTGTGCTTGTGGAGGGGTGGATGATTTAATTACTATTTTTGTGACAGAGGATGGACTGGAGGAAAAAATCAAGGCTTTGCTCACTGAGAAAACAGGTTTTAATCCACGTGCTTTTGTTGTCAAACAGATTGATGTTATACCTGTTAAGACGAGTGGAAAAATTGATTATCCCGAGCTTCAGAAAATGCTATAACTATGGATATAAAAGAAATACTTGAAATAGCCCCATTCTCGCTTGATAAAGGGTATAAGCATCAACTTTTGAACGAGCGATTGCATGAACTTACACATAAACATTATGCTCAGTGTGAGGCTTATCATAGAATGATGAATGCTTGTGGGTTAGATATAAACAATCTACCCGATTATGAACAATTACCATTTCTGCCGGTACGTTTATTTAAAGAATTTGAACTTCGTTCATGCGAAAAAAATGATATAGTTAAAACTATGACTTCCAGTGGAACCACAGGCCAGCAAGTTTCACGTATTTTTCTTGATCGTGAGACCAGTAGTGCACAGCAGAAATGTTTGACAAAGATTGTAAGCCATTTCCTTGGAACAAAGCGTGTTCCGATGCTGATACTTGATTCTTCGGCTGTTGTCAAAAACCGCAATATGTTCTCTGCTCGTGGCGCTGGTATCCTTGGTTTTTCCATATTCGGTAATAAACGCCAATATGCGCTCAATGAGAATATGGAACTTGATATTGAAGGAATGAAGGAATTTCTTGAAAACAACAAGGATGAAACTATTTTTATGTTCGGTTTCACGTTTATGATTTGGCAGCACTTTTATAAAAAGTTGCTTGAGAGTGGTTATAAGCCTGATTTGAGTAAAGGTGTACTAATTCATGGTGGAGGTTGGAAGAAACTTGTAACAGAGAAGATTACTCCGGAAGAATACAAGAAAAACCTGAATGAGGTATGCGGTATTCTGCCTGATAATGTACATGATTATTATGGAATGGTTGAGCAAACAGGTTGTATTTATATGGAATGTGAGTGTGGACATTTACATGCGAGTGCATTTAGTGATGTGTTGATTCGTAGGCCTTTTGATTTTTCATTGGCTGAGATTGGGGAGAAAGGGCTCATTGAAGTAGTAAGTGTACTTCCGGAATCGTATCCAGGCCATGTACTTCTAACCGAAGACGAGGGGAGGATTCTCGGTGAGGATGATTGTCCATGTGGACTTAAAGGTAAGTATTTCAAAATAGAAGGTCGAATTAAAAATGCGGAACTCCGTGGATGTAGTGATACCTATGCAACTAAATTCTAATTTTACATTACTTTATCCGGTTCAGGTTGATTGGGAGAAGTTTACTGCATATCGTCCGGACATACCATTTTCAGACGAAGTTATTGAGTTTTTGAATATATTGTCGGGAGGAATCCTTAAAGATCGTAATAGTCGTCTTTATCCAGATGTGATTACGTTTGCTTTTTTCTGCAGAAAGGCAAATCTGCAAAAATTGAAGGGTGAATATGTTCATGAGGAATTGCGCCTGGGGAGAGGAGTTCTCTTCCATATTGCACCATCTAATGTTCCTATCAATTTTGGTTATTCGCTGGTAGCAGGTCTTTTGTCCGGTAATATCAATATCGTTCGTGTCAGCTCAAAACAATTTCCACAGGTAGATTTAATTATCAAACATTTGCATGAGATACTGAAAAGTGAGTTATATGATGAAGTTGCTAGTCGTATTGTTTTGGTACGCTACGACCGTACCTCAGATGCAAATGCGTATTTTTCATCTATTGCCAACGTACGTGTGATTTGGGGAGGGGATACAACTATAGCTACAATTCGTCAGAGTGCACTACCTGCACGCTCTTTTGATGTTTGCTTTGCTGATAGATATTCTATTGCGGCTATAAATCCAACAGCTATAATATCGGCTACAGACGTTGAAATGAAGAGACTTGCAGAAGCATTTTATAATGATACATATCTGTTTGATCAGAATGCTTGTTCTGCTCCTCATACTATTTTTTGGCTTTCTGCAGATTGTCTGGAAGCTGCCAAAGACCGTTTTTGGAATACTTTTCATGACTATGTTTTATCCAAGTATCAGTTGCAGGCAGTCATGAGTGTTGATAAACTCACAGCTTTCTATCGTCAGGCAATATGTGTGAATGTTAAGATACAAGATATGCCTGATAATCTGGTGTTCCGTACAGAATTAAGCGAGTTACCAAAGAATATTGAAGAGTTCCGTTGTGCCTGTGGCTATTTTTCGGAGAAAACAATTGAGACAATTGACGAAATAGCATCAATTGTTACCGTTAAATACCAAACTCTTGGATACTATGGCTTTAAAAAGGAAGAACTTGTTGATTTTGTTCGGCGTAATCGCTTTTTAGGTCTTGATCGTATAGTACCCATAGGTGAAACTACGAACTTTACATTGACTTGGGATGGATATAATTTGATAGATACGTTTAGTAGGTTTCCTAGTGTTTTATGATGAAGTTTTATATATTTATTTCCTGATTTTCCTTTTATAGGCTATCCCTTCCCGGGATAGCCCTAATCAATACATATTTTTTAACTCATGAAAATACCATTTTCTCCTCCTTACATTGATGATACTGTCATCAATGAAGTAGTTGATTCTTTGCGCTCCGGTTGGATAACCTCCGGACCTAAAGTAAAAGCATTGGAAGAAGAAATAAAGTCTTTCTCCGGTGCCAAAGAAGTGCTTTGCGTAAATTCCTGGACTTCGGGGGCTATTATGATGCTTCGTTGGTTGGGGGTGAAGGCAGATGATGAGGTTATTGTACCGGCTTATACATATAGTGCAACAGCATTGGCAGTGTTGCATGCAGGTGCTAAACCTGTGATGGTGGACTCCGGTACGGATTTCAATATCTCGGTAGATGCCATTCGCAATGCGATTACTTCAAAAACCAAAGCTATTATTCCTGTGGATATCGCAGGTTTTCCTTGTGATTACGATAGTATTATGCAGTTGGTAAATGCACCTGAAATACGCGAGATGTTTAAAGCGGAGAGTGCGGCGCAAGAAAAACTGGGACGTATCCTTGTGATGAACGATGCTGCTCATTCATTGGGGGCATATTATAGCAAAAACCAGCGTACCGGTTGTGAAACGGACATTGCAATTTTCTCTCTTCATGCCGTAAAGAATGTGACAACAGCCGAAGGAGGAGCGATTTGTTTGAATCTGCCTATGCCTTTTGACAATGCAGAGTTGTATAAAGAGCTTCGTATGATGAGTCTGAATTGCCAGACTAAGGATGCTTTTTCCAAGTCTAAAGCCGGCGGTTGGCGCTATGACATTGTAGGTTTGGGGATGAAAATCAATATGGCCGATGTAAATGCCGCTATCGGTCTTGCACAGATACGGGAATATCCGAAACTGCTGCAAGAAAGAAAAAGAGTATTCAATACTTATACGAGAGCCTTTGAACACTGTGGTTGGGCAATTGTACCACCTTCAATAGACGGGGATAAAGAGAGCTCTTATCACATTTACGCTCTACGTATCAAAGGGTTTACAGAAGAACAACGCGACCGGATGATTGACGAGATAGCCAAAAGTGAAGTGGCTGTAAATGTACATTTTATTCCGATGCCAATGTTGTCATTCTTTAATTCCTTGGGATATGATATAAAGAACTATCCCCAGGCTTATGACAATTTTAAGGGAGAAATCTCTTTGCCCATATATCCGCAACTGGATGAAGAAAAGCTGGCTTTTATTGTTGATGTAGTGAAAGCGGCGTATCATAAGGTGGCGGGTGATAAAATTGCTGAGTGATATGGTTGTAAAATTATGATTCGCTTCTTTGATATTCTTTTTTCCTTTTTGGGAATTCTGCTGCTATCTCCAATCTTTCTTATTCTTTACGTATTGATTTGTCTGGAAAGTAAAGGGGGAGGATTCTATTGTCAATTGCGTGTAGGGCGTTACGGTAGAGATTTTTATCTTTACAAGTTTCGTTCGATGCGTGTAGGAGCTGATAAACAGGGACTAATTACAGTAGGAGGACGAGACCCGAGAATAACCTGTGTCGGTTACTTTATACGGAAATATAAATTAGACGAACTGCCTCAATTATTTAATGTCCTGAAGGGGGATATGAGTCTGGTAGGACCGCGTCCTGAGGTAAGGAAGTATGTTGAGCTTTATACGGAAGAACAGCGTAAAGTTCTGTCTGTGAGACCGGGAATAACAGACTATGCTTCGATAGAATATGTTGATGAGAATACGATATTGGGGCAAGCGGATGATGCGGATGAAGCCTACGTGACGTTGATCATGCCTGATAAAATCAGGTATAATATGAAATATATCAATAATCGTTCTCTGAAAGAATATTTCAAGATAATCTTTTTGACATTTTGGAGGATTCTGCGTTGATTGGTTGAAAATTGGACATTTGATTTATTTAGAATTGAAAGGGACTCCCGGTTGCTGAATACAGCCGGGAGTTTTTTTAACCTTATTGTTCATTTTGCAATCCTTTTGTAAAGGATACGTATTGATACGTTGGCAATTTTATTGGAATAGCCGTTCTTTGGTGACGTTAAACCAATAAAAAAACAACAAAATTTATGGCAGTAGTATGGGGCATAGAACGAAGCGGTTTTTTCAATGGTCGGGAAAAATGGGCGAAAGGTTTTGAAAACCAAAGGGTTTAGGCATGATCGGGAAAATGGGCTGAATATTTCGAAGCGGTTTTTCTCTTTACATGGCTTACATCTGCTTTACGTTTGAGGGGCTTTTCTTCGGATATTCGGGGGATTGCTTTACATCGGGCTTGCAGATGGGGCTAAAACGGCCTGGAAGGGTTTTATTTTCGGCTGTGTGGCCGTTTTATGGCTGGGTTGATGGATTTTGTTATATGATGGTGTGAACGGCTGTGTGGCCGTTTTTTTGTGCCTATTTTTAAAGATGTTGCCTTAAAATTCTTCCAAATAAGTATTATTTGGTATATTTGCAGCATAATAGAAACGAATATGGCAAAAGTGATTCATGTGCATTTGCTGCATAAAATAGACGGGACGAAGCAGAAAGATTGGTATTTCAGCAGTATATCGGCTGTTTATACGGTTCTGACGGCAGATCAGGTGGGGGCAACCAAGAATTACCTGCTTCATGCCGGGCTGTCTGGTAACGGCACAATATGCACGAAAAAGGCTATAATTAAGCAATCTACGCTCATCTCGGGTGGTAGTAAGGGAATGGTTAGAACGATATAATAGCGCCGTTAGAAAGGCTTGTAGGCGTTATTTCTTTGAATGCTGATTGGGGAGCTTATGGCTCCCTTTTTTTATGCCCCTACGGTTGGTTTTATTTGGTTAGGGGTTACTATTGGGGTTACTGTTAGGGGTTACTACTTCTTTAAGTTAGGGGTTACTTTAGGGGTTACTTTTTCAGTTCTCAGAGGGTACGCCCGAAATAGGAAACTATGTTATAAATGAAAGCAAGTGCCGTTTTTCTCTGTTTTCAGAGAGGAAAAACGACACTTGTTTGTGTGATATACCTTATTATAATAAAATAAATCCTTTGATTTACAGTGTATTTACGAGTTTGCTTCAGGTAAATTCCTTCAAAAGTGTGTGCGTGCGTCCTTTTTTAGCCTTCTGTAGGAGGCATGCGTGTACCACTTAGAAGAACTTGCTGATACTTCCGATTACTTCAAAGACATTGATGATGCGTGATTTGTCGAATTCCTGTTCATCGTAATCATTGGTGTTGATGGGAATGAAGCGCAGTTTGTCCGGATCCGGCGACCTGCGCAGGATTTTAATGGTACGGATGGTGTCTAGTACCACTGCGTAGATTTCGCCATATTGGATGTCATTGAGTGTGCATTGACGAAGGGCAATGATGTCGCCATGGTTTATTTTGGGCTCCATGGAGTGGCCGGTGACATTGCACCAGAGGCTGGCTTTTTCGAATCCCCTTATTACGATGTTGGTGGCAGGTATGTTTACCTGTGAGTTGAACACTTCATCGAAACCACCGATAAAGTCCACGTCGTAGTATGGTGTGCCAATGGACGGGTTCATAGATGTTGTAGGCAGAGTCGAAGAATTTGCTTCGTCTGCTGTTTGAATGCCGTTCAAATCATCTTTCAACATGCTCCCTGCACCAACAAGCAACCAGTCTGCTGAAAGGTTCGGATATGAGGTTAAAACTTTAACTATAGCATCTCCTCCAAGCTGACTGGACAGATTTTTCCCTTTGAAATTACTATCGGAAATGCCAGTCGTGCTGTAGAAATCAGCCTTTTTAATGCCTTCAGACTCTAAGAAGGTTAAAATTCTATCCTTTATAGTTGAAATATTCTCCATAATCTTTTGGTGGGTTAAAATTTTGTCCTATATTTGCAGCGTGTTTAAGATGTAAACAGCGCGCCAAATATACAAAAAAGGCGTGTGATTAGCGAATTTTAAGGATTAAAGTAAATGAAAGCAAAAGTAATTATAGCTCAAGCAACAGCTGAGACCGCCGAAGCTCTTTACGGACTGGTCAAGAAGATGGTAGATACAACAGCAATCAAGGCTTATCCCAGTGTAGATTATCAGGCAGTTTTCTTTTCAGCTGATAGATACGACTTAGACTTTGTAAAAAGAGTATTGGCGGATAAGTGCTTTTCTTTCAAAATTGAAGATGCAGAATAATACAATAAAATAAGTGAGTTTATGACACAGCAAGAATTTATGGAACGGACGGGGATAACCCCTACAGCAGAGGATTTTGATTACATCCATGCGGTTTATCTGAACACTTCGATGAACAAGGATGAGTTCTGCAAAGATTTCAAGAAACATGGGGACAGCCGGATTATCCGCGATGTTCATGTGCGAGTGCTGAACTATGAAATGAAATGTGAACGTCAAAAGGAAGTTATCGACAACCTGACCGATTTTCTGATTGGCAAGGCACATGCGTATGACGATACCGATTTCCGCAAAGAAGCGGTAGGGCTGGTCGGTGAGATGGAAGTGGTGAAACGGACCATTGAATTGGGGCTTCCGCTTTGGGATGAAGACAGGATGGTTGTCCTTTCGATGATAGAAGAACAAGGCAAATAGATTGCCGGATAACTGGCAGCCCGGAAAGACGGGCAGGGGCGGCAGGCACGGCCGGAGAGTTGGTAAATCGAAATAAGAAAGCGTAGAAAGCCGTCGGGGTTCGATTCCCCGCGCCCCACGATATAAACTTTTAAAATTTAGAGTTATGGCAAAGAATTTCAATCCGAGAACAGCAGAGAGTCTGTTCAAACAGAAGTTGCGCACGATGATAGGCAGTACGGCACATACGCAGAATATTGCCGACCAGGCGATGGAGCTGGCTGGACAATTCATGACGGAGGATGAGATAAGCAACTCGGATGCCTACCGGGTGATAGAGAATGTGAGCTGTGTGTGTGAGGAAGCGATGCAGGTGCTGGTCGAAGAACTGCAGAAAGGGACACGCCTTCATGAAATACTGACGGGTGATTAGGAAATAGCGGAAGCCGTTGAAAACCTTTGAACGAACGATAACGATTAAAAAGTATGACGATATGAGAAAGCAGATTTTGACAGATAACGAGACCAAGACCTTCTTGATGAAGACATTCGGATGCAGCCGTCAGGCTGTGTGGCAAGCACTGAATTTTGTCCGTGACAGCGATCAGGCGCGCCGGATACGCACTCTTGCCCTGAAGCGAGGCGGCAAACTGACTGACGGGAACTTCATCCCGAACTGCGAAACCACCTTCGAGGAGTGCGAGAAGACCATGACCTGCACTTTCGGTCCCCGTGTAAAACTCGTGGTCCACAGAAAGACCAATGATGTGGATGTGTACGTGGACGGAAAACGGACTGAAACCTACCAATGTGAATTTGTATCGGATTTCATGCAGCTGCAGCACGAGACCCAACAGATGGCATCTGCCTTATAAATAGAAATGAAATGGAGTATTATGGAAAGATATTGTGCATATCCTACAATGACCTGACTTACGATGACCGACCGGTGATGGTGAACGGAAAGGCAGACTATAGCAGAAGCCGCACGCTGAAAGGAGTTCATCCTTCCACTCTTTCCGAAGAAGAACTTGCTCCCATCATGTCGATACCCAATTACAAGAAGTTAGCGGCAAAGGAGAAAATCAATGTAGTTCGATCCGGAAGAGGTCTGGGAGGTTACGTTTTGGTAGAAATAGCCACCATGCCCCTACGGTTTCAGGAAAGGATAAAACTAAAATACGGAGATATGAAAGAAGACGTAATAAGAAACTGGCTCGGCAGCCATTACCACATCGATGCGAAAGCCCGGGAATTTTACACCCGGTTCCGTTTTGACAACGGAGATGCACTGCCACCGGAACACATCCAAGAATATACGGTAAACGCTTCGGTAATTGAGGCAGTGATGCGTGCCATGGAGGATGCCACGTTTATGCGAAAGGCCATGAAGGCCGGGCCGGTGAACTGGGGCGAACTGGCAGGAGCCATCAGTTACTACCAAGCAGAGTTCGGACATACCTTGCCTGTCAGTTCCAACCGCTTCAAGAAGCGTGTGAATGACTTCAAGGCCAACGGCTATGAAAGCCTTATCAGCCGCAAGTTCATGAACCAGAACCGCCGGAAAGTGACCTATGACATTGAACGCCTGCTGCTGAGCATCGATGCCCAACCGGAGCAGCCCTTCAATACCACCGTGTGGGAACAGTACAATCTATTTGTGCAAGGAGAACTGGAGCTATATGACCCCGAAACCGGCGAGGTGTTGAATCCGGCAGACTTTACCGACAAGGATGGAAATCCGCTGGTATTGAGCCCGGCCACAGTAGCCAACTACCTGAACAACCCCAAGAACAAGGCCCTTCGCGGTAAGCTGCACATGAGCCAATGGGATTTCAACAATGCCTACCGTCCTTATCATCTGCGCAGCATCGGTGAATATTCCTTGAGTAAGGTTTCTCTTGACGACCGCGACCTGCCGCGCCCAATGAAGGATGGCAACCGAGTGAAAGCCTATTATGCCTACGATGTGGTGAGCGGTGCTGTGGTGGGATATGCCTACAACCGGTACAAGACTACCGAGTTATTTTTAGACTGCATGCGAAACATGTTCCAGACCCTGGACCGGAACGGCATGTATATCCCCGCCGAGTTAGAAGTGGAACACCACCTGGTAAGCGACTTTGCCGACGGATTGATGCAAGCCGGTACCGTCTTCCCCCTGATCCGCTGGTGTAACCCCGGGAACTCGCGTGAAAAACGTGCCGAGCACAAGAACCGCGAAAAGAAATACGGTGTGGAGAAACGCACGCAGGTAGGTATCGGCCGATGGTATGCCAAGCTGGAGGCCAACCGCCCGAAGGAAGAAAAGGTGTATGACGAAAAGAACAACACCTACAAGGTGAAGACCTATAGTTATGAAGAATTGGTAGCCGATGATATACGCGCCATTGAGACCTTCAACGCACAGCCTCACCCCAACCAAAAGCGCTATCCGGGCATGAGCCGTTGGGATGTGCTTTGCGCCCATCAGAACCCGAACCTTGCACCTTGGGACAAGGCCGTTCTTTACCGGTTCATCGGACAGCACACCGAAACAACCATCCGGCAGAACACCTACTGCACGGTGATGTACAACCAATACGGACTGCCCAGCCCGGAAATCATCGAAAAGCTGGAGCCGAGGAACTACAAGGTAGATGCCTATTATCTGCCCGATGCCGACGGAACCATCAACGAGGTATATATCTACCAGAACGGACGATATATCGCCACCTGCAAGCCCGTAGCCCGTTACAATGAGAATACAGCCGAGCAGACCGAGTACGACAAGGCAGCCTATACCGAACAGTCCAAGTATGTAGCTCAATTCGACAAGATGATGAAGGACGGCAAGATCAAGCGTGTGGGCATCCTTGCCAAAGAGGAAGCAAAGCTGATAACAGAGGTACAGGCGGAAGCCGTTCCCCTTCCTGCACAAGCCGAGGAAGAAGATTACTCAGCCTATATGGACATCAGTGCCTTCGAGCATGATGCAGTAGCCAAGATATAATTAACGACGTTAGAACGAATTTAAAACAGCATTCAAATGGAAATAACAAATGAAGTAAAGCAACGTATTGTGGCAGCGATAGCCGCCGACCGTGAAAATTATCCCAGTGACAACCGCCATGCCACGGCACTGGGCATAGCCCCCAGCGTTTACAATGCCATCAAGCGGGGCAATTATGAAAAGCAGGTCAGTGATGCCAACTGGGTAGGTATAGCCCGAAGATTAGGCGTGCAACTGCGTACAGAAATACCTTGGCTGGCAGCACAGACCCCGACCTACGTGTTTGTGAGCAAGCAGCTGGAAGTGTGCCAGGGAAGCGGGCTGAGTGCCATCCTGTGCGATATGCCCAATATCGGCAAGACCTTTACAGCGAAAGCTTACGTGAAGCAGCACAAGCACGCCGTATATGTGGACTGTAGCCAGGTGAAGACCAAACTGAAGCTGATACGCTACATTGCCAAGGAATTCGGTGTGACCAGCAACGGACGCTATAGCGACGTGTATGAGGATCTGGTGGCCTACCTGCGCACGATTGATACGCCCCTGGTTATCCTGGATGAAGCCGGGGACCTGCAGTATGAAGCCTTCCTGGAGTTAAAGGCGCTTTGGAACGCTACGGAACGCTGCTGTGCCTGGTATATGATGGGTGCCGACGGATTAAAGGAGAAGATCAACCGCGCCATCGAAGGCAAGAAGGTGGGCTATACCGAAATGTTGAGCCGCTACGGTGACTCCTACAGCAAGGTGACCCCGGACGATGCGCAGGAACGCGAAAAGTTTCTGAAGGCACAGGCTGCCATCGTCGCAAAAATCAATGCCCCGGACGGTGCCGACATTGCCAAGATTGTTCATAGCACCGGAGGCGGCTTGCGGCGCGTATATACCGAAATCGAAAAATTAAGGAGGATGCAGGCATGATAAGCAAGATAGAAATGCAAGCGATGGATGCTGTTATCGGTATCCATCGCGAGATGAGAAAAGCGAATGAGATAGACTGGGAACAGCGCAGATATGAAATTGCCAAAAGCATGCTTCCGGTAGTAAGAAGCAATTCATCAGGTATAATGTCTATAAAACAAGTTGCCAGACTTGCTGTGGACTATGCTGATGCTCTTATTGAAGAATTGAAAGGAGGTAACCGTGAAACTGAAGAGAGCCTACAGTCCCGGTGAGGTGCTGAACATGAAGATTCCCCGGTTCGAGTTTTCCGGGGACTGGCAAACCTCGATAGGCAACCCGGCCAAGAGCGGCGTGTGGATTATTTGGGGAGCCAGCGGAAACGGTAAGAGCAGCTTTGTGATGCAGCTGGCCAAGTACCTGTGTAGCTTCGGACGCGTAATTTATGACAGTTTGGAAGAAAGTACCGGTTTGTCGTTCCAGATGAGCCTGAAACGGCACAAGATGGGTGAAGTGAAAAAGAAGCTGATTATCCTTGACCGGGAACCGATGGAGCAATTGGAGGAACGGTTACGGCGCAGAGGCAGTCCCGGAATCGTGATTATCGACAGCTTCCAATACAGCGGCTTGAACTACAAAACCTACAAGGAGTTCAAGGAACGTCATCCCAAGAAACTGTTTATCTTCATCAGCCATGCCGAGGGGCTTCATCCGGCAGGTAGAAGCGCCCGCAAGGTGGAATATGATGCCGATGTGAAAATCATGGTAAGCTGTTTCAAAGCCTGGTGCAAAAGCCGCTTTATGGAGCGGCCCGGTGAGCCCTACGTGATATGGGAAGAAGGTGCTGCCAAAACATTGAAGGACGATAATATGGAGGATTATTTGAATGATGGAATGGGAGAATAAGCTGTACCAGATACTCCCGAAAGAACAGGAAGCGGAGGCCGTGGTGGACGATTGGGTAGAACGTAACATACAAAGCGACCTCCGTCTGCGCAGGGCTAAGACAAAGGGACACGTAGTGATAGAAACCAGGGATGTGATGTTTGCTCGGAATATTCAGGTATGGCATCCGTCCTGCCAAATAAACATTAAAGATTTGAAGTGATGGAAAAGAAAGAAGAAAAGAAAGTGTGCTGCATCTGCGGCAAAGAGTATGAGGGCTACGGATACAATCCGTTCCCGGTGAAAGAAGAAGGCTGCTGCTGCCAATCGTGCAACTACAGTGTGGTGGTTCCGGAACGGTGGGAACGACACAAGGCTTTTCAACGTGGTGAAGCGACCGGTGCCGGGAAAGTGTACATCAGCGGAGCCATCGCGCACTATGATATGAATGAGCGCAAGGAAGCCTTCAGCCGTGCCGAGGAGAAACTGATGGCACAAGGCTATGATCCTGTAAACCCTTTCAGGAACGGATTGCCGGATGAAGCTCATTGGAGAGCCCACATGCGGGCCGACATTGCCCTGTTGCTGGCTTGTGACTATATCTACATGCTGAAGGACTGGGAACTGAGCAAGGGAGCCAAACTGGAGCTTGACGTAGCCAGTTCGTGTGGCATTAAAGTATTGTTTGAATAACCTTTTAATAGTGAATGTATGGAAGAAAAACAGAAAGTTCAGGTCGTATTTGAATTTGACCGTTCCGAGTATGACGCGTATCTCTTTTTGATGAATCAAAAGAAGACGAAAGAGGTAGAGCAAATATGGAACACCATGAGCGGTGAGCCTGTGGTTGCGGATATTGATTTGTTTGAAGAGGACAGCCAGTCTGTAAAACTTATGATGATAAGTTTGGCAATTCTTTCAGTGGAGAAAAAAGTGAAAGGATGATATGGCACAGGAAGTAACCAATTTCGCCCGGTTCTATGCATTGTTCAACAAACTGCCTTATCAGGGCGATCGGGAGGAATTCAAAAAACAAATCGTGCTGCAGTACACGTGGAACCGGACAGACAGTCTGAAGGAAATGACGGCCAAGGAGTATGAAGTTTGTTGTACTGCTCTGGAGAAACTGAGCGGACAAGACGAATGGCGGCAGAAACTTCGCGAGGAACTGCGACGGAAACGCAGCGTCTGCCTGAAGCTGATGCAACAGTTGGGTATAGACACCACCGACTGGAACCGGGTGAACGAATTCTGCAACAACCCCCGGATAGCCGGCAAGCCCTTTGTTCAGGTTAGTACAGCCGAGCTGGAACAACTGGCCATCAAACTGCGGGCTATCCAACGAAAAGGAGGTTTAACCGATAAATAGAGCAATATGTAAAAAAGCACATGAAGCGCTTGAGCGCATAAGAAAAGACGTGACCCTTACGACATCCGATATGGAGAACCAGGATGCAGCGGAGTTTTTCAACGAACTGGCCGACTGGGCGTATGCCAATGGGGAGGCCATGCTGATAGACGATGAACCGGCTGAAGGATGACAAAGTAATAGCTGATTAACAACTAAAATGATTTAAAATGGAAAAGAACAATCAAAGTGTGGACATCAAGTCCCTGAGTAAAGAACAGCGAGCAGCCCTCATGGCCCAGCTGCAGCAAGAAGAGAAAGAAGACCGCATCGCCCGTCGTGAAACTTACGAGGCATTACGCGGTGAGTTTATGCACGAAGTAAAGACCAACGTTCTTGAGATGGTGAATGCCGTGACCGGGTTCCGCGGATGGCTGGAAAAAGAAGCCGATGCCTTTACCAAGGTGATGAAGGAATACGGCCAGGTGAAAAGCGACGAACAGCGCAGCTATACCATTACGGACGGAGACTTCCGTCTGGAAGTGAAAAGCAACAAGGTGAAAGGCTTCGATGAACGAGCCGACATGGCAGCCGACCGTCTGATTGACTATTTGAAGCGCTACATGCAGAACAGCGAGAAAGGTTCTGATGATCCGATGTATCAGATGGCCATGACCCTGCTGGAGCGCAACAAGATGGGCGACCTGGACTACAAGAGCATTTCAAAGCTGTATGAACTGGAAGATAAGTTCGATGAAGAGTATGCAGACATCATGCGCCTGTTCAAGGAAGCTAATGTAGTGCAGCGCAATGCCACCAACTACTACTTCAGCCGCCGCAACCCTGAAAACGGCGTATGGACCCGCATTGAACCCAGTTTCTGCCGTTTGTAACCGAAACCCGTTAACCCTATAAACAGAAAGCGCCGCAGTTGTTATAATTGCGGCGCTTTTGTTCTTAAAATAGATGGAAATCAGTTATTTTTGTAAGAGAAATAAAATGTATGGGCAAAGGACGGGATAAAGAACTGATCAAGCTGCGTGACGAGGCACTATGCCGTCGTTACTACTATTGGACAGAAATACAGCGGTTGCGGTTCGACGATGCTTTAAAAGTGTTGTCGGAGCGCGAATTCTTTATATCCGAGGAACGTATCATGACCATCATCCGCCGGAAATCACGTGAGGGAACAGACTACAATCTGAAGCCTGTTCCCAAGGTGAAAGCCCCCCGTCTGACTGCCGCCCAGCTGGAACTATTCCCCATGAGATGACGGCATGGCCGATTCATCGTGCAGTGTGAATGAGAACGTCATTTCATAGACCTTGATGTAATGCGGCATGGCATACGAACGGCTTTTCTCGCGTACCAGCGGCGAAGCGTTGTCCGTGCATTGCAGACACTGCAGCGACTTGTATAATTTCTTGGCCAGCTGCTGCCTTTCCCTCACCTTGTCATACGTGCCGGATGCGTAGCTTGTATCGTCGTAACAATCGATGGCCAGCCGGACGGTCAGTGCGGATTCGCTTTTCTGTGCCCCGTATCCGAGGTCGTGCCAGTCGGAGTTTGTATTTCCGATTAATACACAAGGGAAAGTGACCGGGTACTGGTCTTCTTCTGCTCCCATTTCCAATTGTCCGTAGTCCTCGTCGATGAGAGAGAGTTCCGGCATTTCCTGTGCAATCTGTTCCATGATTGCGATAAAAATTTCGTCCATATCGTTATTGGTTTAAAATGTTGGTAATTTCCTGGTCCACCTTTTCCCGGATACGCCGGTTCAATTCTTCGCTTTCGCCCATGAACTGGCGCTGCGGGATGCGGATGTGCAGTTTCTTTTTTGGGGTAAGCGCCATGTTCCTCCAGAACTGTGCCTGCGGATTCAGTTCCTTCGGCTTGGAACGTCGTTTGACGCGTTTCTTTTGCCCTGTGCCGGTTTTTTTTCTTTTTCCCGAAGCCTTGTAGAACTTGGCCCATGCAAAGCGCCTCATGCGGTCTGTGACGGTGACATCGATTTCCCCGCCCCAGTTGTTGATGGGTGCATAGACCACCTCGTTGAATACCCTTACCCGGTAGTCTGCAGGTGTATATCCGACCGATTTGAACAGATGCTTCCTGCCGGAGAGCAGCGTTCCATAATTGCTGGCGGCATCGGAACCTCCCGAGGACAGCCGTTTGGCTTTGGGCCAAGGGTGAAGACCGCCATTGACAAATCCACCCTGCCGGAAGTTATCCTGAAAATGGTCTTTGGCCATTCGTCCTACCATGACTGGCATTTTGCGGCGCATCATACTGTCCAGCCTGTCACGTTTCCGCTTTATCATTTCCGTAAAATCTTTTATGTCCATAATCATCAGTAATTCAAGAATAATTTATAACTTTGCAACCGAGGCTTCCAATATGCCTTTTATGCGTTATGAATATACCGGAACAAGTAAAGAACGAGGCCCGTGTACTTATTGAGCAATACGGTGACACCTTCGAATACCTTGGTATTTATGAAGGCCAGGAAGCCTATGTGTTCAAGTTTCCGGGGGACTCCTGTACCGGTTATCCTTTCGTCTATCTGTATGACGGTAAAGACGCAACCGAAATAACCGGTCCGTTATCCCTTGACGTTATCGATTCATGTATCGAAAATATCGAGGAAGGAGACATCGAATAGCTTATTGTCAATTCTCAGGACTCCCCTGCAGTTGTGGGAAGTCGCAGCTCCTATTTCACATAAATATTTTACGTCTTTCCATTCCATTCCTGAACCGGCAGAATTATCGCTTTGGGGTTCGATATACCTTAGTTCACCATCCGCAAACCGTTGCAGGATTGTAGCATGCCCGCCCCCGCTTTTCCAGCCGATACTCAATTCATACACGCCTTCTTCCTTACATACCTCATTGAAATACTCCATGTACCTTTTAGGGGTCATTTTCAAGTACCCTTTGTGCGCAAGCCAGCTGTTTATACTTATATGTTGCGCCGGAGTACCGTCGGTGTTTTTCCAGACTTCAAAAGCACGTCCATTACTCAGGTATTCAAGTTTAGACCCTGCGACATTGCCTTGGCGGTAATATCCCATCCACGTAATCGTAAAGCGTATGCCGGTGCGCAAGTCTGGCAGTTGATACTGTATGGAGTATCCCGTTTTTTATCGTAATCGCTGTTCTTCCGGTATCTGTTTCCCCTTTTATCACGATATATCCCGTTAGGATCAGGAATATACTCGTCCACGTGTTTGGGATTCGCATTCTGTTTATCCGCCTTATCCACATCCATAGGTTTTCCTTTTTTGATTTTAAGAGCCTTTTCCATTTCGAGGTTGTTCCGGGCAATGGCCATTTTTTCCTCCCCGGTAAGGTAGTCCGGCATTTCCGCAATCATCTCGTCAATACGGGCCATAAGTTTATCCACCGCTTTATGGGCACCCTTGTGGGCTTCTGCCTGATATGGATGATTGTCGGAAAACAGTTTGCCGTCCGTTCCCGGATTGTTATCCAGTCCGGGCTGGGGCTTGTTCTTGTCGTCTTCGTCCGGAAGTGGTGTCGGCTCCTCGTCGGTGGCAGTGAGGTCGCACTTGCAGTTCCACCGGTCGCCCGGTCGGTGGATGTTCCAGAACGTGTCATCAATCGGCCGGATGGTATTCCAGAACGGGCGGTGGTCAGCCCCCGGATGAATGGAGGTGGACGGTAGCCATTTGAGGTTGGGCAGAATATCGCGTTCGCGCAGGAACTGTTGCCAGTCAGCCGCCTGATGCGCCCGGATGACCGCCGTATCATACTCCGTCCGCAGCCAGTGACGAACCTGATGGGAAGCAATGGGCAAGACTTCCTGTACCCATTTGTCGAACGGTTTTAAAATGCCGTTTGAATCCAATAAAAGTCGTGCCATGTCATTCTGCATACGATGTACCTTGAATGCCGAGAATACGGCATTGTTCCGGAGTATGGCATTTCTGAAATCCTCGTCCGGAGTAATGGCCTTGGATTTGCTGAACCCTTCCTTTGCCGCCTTGTCCATCTTTGCCCATATTTCATTGAACAGGTTGATTTCGATTTCGGTTGCCGGATGAAAGTCCCTGCTGTATATGTTCAGCAAGGCACGCCGCAGCACCTCTTCGGAGAAGTCAAACTCCATGGAGACGCTGCCATTATCAGCCGCATACAGTCTGTCGACTACCAGTCTAAAGCTGCCCCGTCTGCCGGGGCTTTCACGAAAAAACCTTTGAGCCAGTTCCGGAAGTTTCTTTTCTGTTTCGGTGTCGGTTCATCATCCCGTCCCTTATTCGCTGGCTCCGGCTCCTTCTTCGGGCTTGGAATCCGGTCGGCTTGTTCAGCCGTCTTTTGTTCCGCCTTCAGCTGCTCGTAATTGGCCGGTTTGTCGATACCGAATTCCTCATAGAGATAATCGTCGTCGATGGGGATGTTGAAGTTCTTCTTCAGCTGCGTGAGGATGGATATTTTGGTACCGGCATCCGTTTCTTTCGGTTCCGGAAAGCAGAATGTCCCCCCTTCAGTATTGATGCCCATGCGCAGCAGAATGTCCGTCATGTCGTAATTCAGCACGTTGAGCACGTATTTCCGGTCAGCCTCCAGTACCTTGTCCTCTACTTTCTTATGAACCGTACCCAAAGCCTGTGTGCCTTTTTCGGACGATTCGGTTGTCAGCGTATTGCCCAGTATCAGTTTGGAAATTTCGTTGTTGCACCGTTCGCAGAGGCGTTCATAGACATCGGCAGACCCTGTTTTGTTTCCGGCTTCCGTAAGTTTGAGTTCCGTGTCCTTGGCATGAAAGAACTGCGCCAGACTTCCGGCGTTGGCCGCATCCTCCATGGCCCGCTGGCGGGACTCGTCGTCGTCGGAGTCATAGATATATTCCTGTATGGGCATGCCGAATACCTCGGAGAACTGTGCCCAGTCGCCCGTGGTGTTACGTTTGTAAATGACCCAAGGTGCAGCCTTGGCCAACAGCCCCAAATCGGACGGTGAACCCACAAAAAGCAGGTCGGTATATTCATTCCAGGAATGGCCGGTAATGTCCGTCTGGTGGCGCAGGATGAGTTCCCTGACCGGATCCACATGCTTGCGCGGTACCAGGTCATAATCCACCCACTCCTGCAGCTTGTAGAACTGGCAGAGCGAGAAGCCCCAGAATTTCGCATCAAGGATGTCACCCACCAGCCGGTTGAACCAGGGCGACTGTATCTGTTCGTTGATTTTATCGTCGGGCTTCCCGTCCACCCGGAATTCCATGTTGGAGCACAGCACGGCATTCTTTCGCTTTTCGAGCACACAGGAAAGGTGGGTATCCATCAGAATGTCCTCGTAGAGGTCATAAAGTTTGTAACGTCGCGAGAAATCGACATTCTCGGCCGCCCTTACGGCTGCCATGTAGTCGGAAATGTCCAGCCCGAAGCGTTTGGGCTGTGTGAGCACAATCACATTCGGTCTCTTTTGTCCCGGCAACGTGAAGTTTCCCCCTACGGTGATGATGCCGGCTTTGTTGTTTTTTCTGTTTTTCTTTTTCATGATGCTTGCTTTTTACCAGTGGTTCGTTCGTTTGCGGTTGCTTTGAATGCGGAAATCCGACCTGCCCGCCCTTTGTTCCTCGGGCAGCAGCGGAGCCCCTTCGATTGAAATGTCCTCGTCGGCCACCGCCTTCATCCATTCCACCGCCCGTTCGTAACGATCCTTGCGTACCTGGGAAAGTTTCTGCGGGTTGTGGATGCAGAAGATGTGATAGACCGTCATATCGATGACCATCATCAGCACGAGCTGGTTCCGGTTGTCCCCGGTGGCCGCAAAAATCTTGTTGCAGTCGTAGCGTTTGCTCAAATAACACCGCATTTCGGCAATGGCCCTGTCCTCGCAAACCTCAATGACCGTTTCGTCTTCGCGAACCAGTGCGTCGAGGATGTCTCGGTGGATGCTCGCATCGTAATCGGTAAGTTCAACAAATTTGCTCATAGTCCTATTGTTTTAGAGTTGTCATAATCTTTTCTTATTCCGTTTTCTTACATCCTTCCGTGATCGGAATACGGGCGGTTCAATGCGCCTGATCAGTTCGTCAATGATACGGTTCGCCCCTTCGACCGCATCCGGTCCGTCGGCCGGATAGCGCATGGTCAGGGTGAACAACTTGAACTGATCCTCCAGTTCCTTCATGTGCGGATTGTCCCGTTCAGCCTCGTTGAGGATGAGGTTCCCCTCGCGGTTGAGCGGTTCAAGGTTGGCCTCGATGCGCGTAGCCTTGTCCGTCTTCTTCTCCTCGTCGCCCCGGATGAACAGCGCAATCTTCTGTTCGCGGCGTACTTTTGCCACCAGCGGTTTGAACACCTGTTGGAAGAAAGGGTCCTGCAGCTTGTTGTTCTCCATGTAGCAATAGACATTGGTCTTGCCCCCGACAAATTCAAGCATCCGGACATACCAGTCAATGAACTCCGCATTGAGCGCCTGTGCCAGGAAAGTCTTGATGACGTAAAGCCTGCCACCCAATTTGCCACAGAGCGAAACCGTCTTGAAGGATTTGCCTTTCTTACCCTTGCTTTCGCCCGGTGCCGGGTCGCCATACACCACGAGGAACTTGAATTTGGAGAGTGCCGGAACCTTGCCGTATGCAATGTTCTCGAATACCTCGCCCACGGAAATCGGGTTGTTGAAATATTCTCCCTGTGCCGCCTTTTTGGATATTTTGGACAGTGTGCGGTCGATGTCCTCTTCCGAGTTCTTTTCCGGCCATGTGGAAAAACCGTTTTTGTCGCGGATGTTCACGATGTCCCAGGAGTCGGCCATTTCGCCCGCCCTCACCACGCAGCAGTCCTTGGCGATGATGTTTCCGCAGAAGATGACCAGTGTAGGTTCGGAAATGGACCTTGTGGGATACAGCGCATTTTCCCACCAGTCCCAGCGCTTCTGGATGATGTCCGGGTTCTTGGTATCCTCGTCCGTATCAAAGTCATCGACCAGCAGCACGTCGGGACGTATGGCCTCGTTTCGCGAACCACGCGGAGATTGTCCGGCACCCAGTGCGCGGAAAGAGACCTTCCCTTTGGTGGTGAATTCATCCTCGGTCCATGAGCCCGGCAGTTCCTGTTTGCCGTAGTATGCCATGATGCGTCCGTTGGCTTCGAGATTGGCCCGGTAGGGATCGAGCAGGCGCACCGCATTGTCCTTGCTGTTGGAGGTCAGAATCACATTCTTTTTGCGTCCGGTAAGCGTGAGATTCATGACGATGAACATGGTGACGGTGGATTTGGCCAGCTCACGGCTCCAAGAAAGCACCTCAAACCATTCATCGTGTGCAATGATCCGCCGGATAGCCTTTTTCTGGAAGTCGGCAAATTCATATTTGGCATAATTCGGAAAAAAGAACTTGATCCATTCTATGGGATGTTTCTCAAGATATTCCCGGTGTTTTTCCCGTTCGGCTGCCGTCATGTTCCTATCGACCGGTGTAGCCCTTGCGATGTCTTCTTTGTACTTCTCCCAATCGAGGAGAGCGAGTCTGTCAGTCTGTTTCATTGTCTATCCCTTTATAATTTGTCTTTAATGTACGCATCGGCCAGCCGGGTGATTTCCTTTGCCTTTTCGAGGTCGGCCGCCCGTACCCAGTCGATGAGCCCGGTGAGGACACTGATGATGTCGGCAATGCCCACTTCCTGTTCCATGTTGCGTATGGCCGCCGACAGTTTCCCGAGGATGTCAGCCTCCTTGGATGAGGGGAACCGTTCCCCTTCGGGCCGTTCGGCGATGGCCTTGTTTATTTCGGCCACCTGCCGGTAGAGGTTAGCCACCTGTTCCTGCCTTGTGAGCGTAAGCCCCACCTTCTGTTCCTCCCACTTCCCGGCCCGTACCCAGTTGGACACGGACACCCGTGACACGCCCACCCGGTCGGCGATTTCCTGCTGTGTGAGGTTTTCCTTGAGGTACAAAGTCTTTGCCCATTCCTTTTTCTGGGCATTCGTCAAATCTGCCATAAATCGTCCTTTTTAGTTGTAAATCACGTTACAAAATTGCATGAAAAAGCGGGGTTTGTAAAAGCGCGTACGCATGATGACGGGGTACAGCGTTATGATAACGCCAGAAAATGTTATGATGCGGACGCGGTTTCTTGTTGCCATGGGAATGTTCTATTTTCGCATCATCGAAAGGCGGGGAAGACCGCAGGAAAGTGTATGACGATGAGCAGATTTTTCAATATTACAACGAGTGACGACGGCACCAGTACGATATTCCTGTATGGGGACATCGGAGACTATACGGAGGTGCAAAGCGGGCGCATAGCCCAGGAACTGATGGAAGCCGAACGCGTGAGCCGACGCATCCATGTGCGTATCAACAGCAACGGCGGGGAAGTGTACAGCGGCATTGCGATATTCAACGCCCTGCGCCATAGCCAGGCCGACATCCGCATTTATGTGGATGGCATAGCCGCCAGCATGGCCAGTGTGATAGCCCTTTGCGGCAAGCCCGTAGAAATGAGCAAATATGCCCGTCTGATGCTGCACAGTGTGAGCGGTGGGTGTTACGGCAACAAGCAGGACCTGCAGCGTTGCATGGAAGAGATAGAAAGCCTGGAAGGCAGCTTGAGTGAAATCTATGCCGAGCGGCTGGGCATGAGCAAGGAAGAAGTGAAACAGACCTATTTTGACGGCGAGGACCATTGGCTGACCGCCAAGGAAGCCCTGGACCTTGGTTTCATAGACGACATCTATGATGCAGACCCCGTGCCGGCAGACAGTACACCGGCGCAGATATATACTTTATTCAATAACCGGCTCGTTGAGCCACAAAAAAACAGAGAAGACATGAATCTGGAAGACGTAAAGAAACGCCCGCGCTTCAAGGACTGCGCGAGTGATGCGGATGTGTTCCGCCTGATGGACCAACTGGAGGAAGAGGCAGGCAAGGTACCTATCCTTACGAAAGAGAACACCGACCTGAAGGCCAAGGTGAAGACCTACGAAGACAAGGCTGAAGCCGAAGACCTTGCCGCCCGCAAGCAGCTGCTTGACGCAGCCGAGCAGGACGGTCGCATTGATGCGACTACCCGCCCCATCTACGAAAACCTTTTGGCCAATGACCGCGAGAACGGCGAAAAGGCCCTGGCCCAACTGCCGGTAAAGCGCCGTGTGATGGAAGACCTGCATCTGGAACCGAATGGTGAAGAAAGCCCCTGGAACAGGCGTATGCGAGAAATTAAGGACAAACGTAAAAAGTGATTGAACTATGGCAATAATTGTAAGAAACACGAATTACAGCGGCGAGGTACTGGAACAGTTGCTGACGCTTGCCGCTACGAGCAATGAGATTGTGGAAAAGGGGCTGATCATGGTGATTCCCGGTGTGGAGAAGAAAATCAGCCTGCCGCGCCTGAAGACCGGCAAGATGCTCCAGAAGCGCAAGGAGAACCCCGGCGTGGAGGATTCGAAGGGCGACTTCAACTACGACGAAAAGAGTCTTGACCCGGTGGACTTCATGGCCTTTACGGTGTTTAACCCCCGCACGTTCGAGAACATCTGGCGCAAATGGCAGCCGAAGGGCAACCTGGTATTCTCGGAACTTCCGCCCGAAGCGCAGAACGCCCTGCTTGCCGAGTTGGCCAAGCGGGTACAGTTTGAACTGGGTGACCACTATGTGAACGGTGAATATGGGGATGATGACGACCACTTGTTTAACGGCATCCTGACCCAGATGGCCAAGGATACTGAGGTGATTGTGGTGGACAGCGCAGAATCGACCATGCTGGGCAGACTGAAAGCCATGCGTGCGAAGATTCCCGTGGCCATCCGCAACAACCCGGACCTCCGCATTCTGATGAGCGTGAACGACTTTGACAAGTATGATGACGAGCTGACCCAGCGCGAGTCCAAGAACACGAGCGAAACCGATGTGAATGCCCGTCGCTACAAGGGCATTACCATTGAGACGCTTGCGGCCTGGCCCGATGATCTGATTGTGTGCACCCTCTGTTCGCCCGATGCCGGCGGCAACCTGTTTGCGGCTGTGAACCTGCAGGACGATGAAGACGTGATTCAGATTGACAAGATCTCGAACGCGAGCGAACTGTACTTCTTCAAGATGCTGATGAAGGCTGACACGAACATTGCCTTCGGTGAAGAAGTGGTGGTGCTGGACAAGCGAAGCAACCCCGTGTTCAAGGCGAGCGAGAAGAAGATTTCAGTTGACCCTGCCAGTGTGACCCTTGAGGCAACCGGTGGCAGTGAAGAAGTGACCGTGACCGCCAGCGGAGAATATGAGATAGGCAGTGCCCCTGCCGGCTTCAAGGTGGAAGCGACGGATAAAGGCGTGAAGATTTCGGCCGGTGCAAACAGTGGCAGTCAGAAACCGGTACACTGACCCTTACGCTCAATGCCGACCGCAGCAAGACGGCCAAGATTACCATTACCCAAAACCAGAAAGGATAAGATGGTATGGCAAAATTGAAGTATCTGGTAATTCACTGTACGGCAACCCCGGAGGGGCGTGAGGTATCATCGGCGGACATCCGGAAGTGGCACACTTCGCCCGTAAGCCAGGGTGGCAGAGGTTGGAAACAGGTGGGCTACACCGACCTGTTCCACCTGCAGGGCGGTGTGGAACGCTTGGTGAACAACAACGAGGATGCGCAGGTAGATCCCTGGGAAGTGACCAACGGAGCCAAGGGGTACAACAGCGTGAGCCGCCACATTGTGTATGCCGGCGGTGTGGCCAAGGACGGCAAGACCCCGAAGGACACCCGCACCGGCTGCCAGAAAAAGGCACTGGAGAAGTATGTGAAGGACTTCCATCGCAGATTCCCGGATGTGCGCATTGTGGGACACAACGAGCTGGCGGCCAAAGCCTGCCCCAGTTTCGATGTACAGAAATGGCTGAAAGAAATAGGTATTAACCAATAATAAAAGAAGCAATCAATGAAACGAATTATGCTGTTTATGATGCTGATGCTGGGAACAGTATCGGCTGTGATGGCCCAAGGGGCCGATGTTCCGGCAACGGACTATGACGCAATGATTGGCACCTTTGCCGGTTTCGTCGGCGGTGTGGTGGTGCTTACTGAAGGGTTGAAAGGTTTGTTCCCTAACATGAAAGGCTGGGTGACGCAGCTGGTGAGCTGGTGTGTGGGCTTGGTGTGCGCGATGCTACTGTGGTGGCTTGATGCCGGATTTGTGAGTGATGTGAGCTGGGACATTGCCTTGCTCTATGGTTTTGGTGCCTCACTTGTAGCCAATGGGGTAGCCGACACGGGACTGGTGCAATGGGTTATCGGACTATTCCGAAAGAAACGCGAGGAAGCAGAATAAAAGGTTGACTGACTAAAAAACGGGTGGTATGGACTTTAGCGAGATCATGAACATTATTCTTAGCGGCGGCCTTGTGGGCACTGCAGCAGCCATCGGTTCCCTGCGTGCTACGGTGAGGAAAGCGAAAGCGGAAGCGATGAAAGCCGAAGCCGACGCAGAGGGTGTGCGTGTGGATAACGCAGAACATGCCACCCGCGTTTTGGTGAGCAATATTGTGGTACCCTTAAAAGAAGAACTGAATGCAACAAGAAAAGACCTGCAGGCCAACAAGCGCGAAATGGCGCGACTGCGCAAGGCCATTGACACTGCCAACAGTTGCCGCCATCATGATGACTGTCCTGTGCTTGGCGGGCTGCGCAAGCAGCAGGAAGAGCACGACGGTGGAGAAGATACAGACGGAATCGGCAAGCACCGACAGCGCGAGCGGAAGCCGACGGGCGGGACTGGTGATGGCGGGTATACCGGCGAGTTCGGTGAAGCTGTCTATACCTGCGGACAGCCTCCGTAAACTTCCTGAAGGTGCCGTGTACCGTGGCAAGAGCGGACAGGCGAATCTGACCGTAGGCAGCGACGACAGCGGGAACATCGTGGCCGAAGCCTCGTGTGACAGTCTGCAGCAGCTGGTGCTATGGTATGAAGAAGAGCTGGCGCGCATCCGTAGCGAAACCAAGAGCGAAATTTCAAATGACGTTCAAACAGTAGAAAAACGCCCTCCGAACCGGATGCGGACGTTTATCACAGGTGTATTGGCCGGCTTATTGGCCGGTGTGTTATTAACCATCAAACTTTATAAACGATGAACAAGAATTTCATGTACGGCATAGGAGCCGTAAAGTATAAGGATTTCACAATCGGGTATATTGAAAAGAACTCGTTTGACCTGGGCGGCAAGAAACCCGAGGCCGCGAAGATCGAGGCCGAACAGGTGCAGGGTGCCCCGGTGCTGGTCATCCCACAGAGTAACGGCGGCATCGCCCCGACGTTCAATGTGATCCAGATGAACTATTCGAACCTGCACAAACTGCTTGGCGGCAGCCTGCATTATAAGAAAGAAGACTCGGAAAAGAAAACTCCGATCGGCTGGACAGCCCCGTCGGAGGTGCTTGTCATGCAGGGACCATGGGAACTCTCCCTCGTGTCCGGACAGAGCGTACTGATTCCCAACGCCACGCTGCTTTCCAATCCTGCAGGCAAGCTGACCCTTACAGAAACCTCCAAGATAGAGGTTACGCTCGAAGTGGCGATGCCGGAGGACGGTTCGCAGCCTTACGGCGTGTTCGATACGGAAGCAATACCGGACGAGTGGGGGCAGTACAAGCTGCCGCCGGCGGAAGCCGCGGCTGCAGCATCGCTCCAAAGTGAGGAGGGCTAACGTATGGCTGACCGTTTGGAACAACTGATAGAGATGGAGTGTGCGGACGCGCTGCTTGACAGCGGCGTGTCCGTACCTCTTAAAAGGTGGAAGCTTCCGTGGCTGAAACGCCCGGTGGAGGTGCGTGTGACGATGAAGCGTCCGAGGCTGCGGGGTCAGATTCTGCTGGCGCGGGAATACCTGAAGACGGGTGTCAAACCCGATTGGCAACCGAAGGACAAGACCGAGGAACTGGCCTTTGTGGCGGAGCATGGTAAGGCTGTGAGCCGCCTGCTGGCCTATACGGTATGCCGGGGATACGTGTCGCGGCACGTGGGCATCGGGGTGACAGCGTGGGTACTGCGGAACTTTGTGGAGTGGCGTTATCTGACGGCCATGTTCCGAACATTCGAGCGTCTGATGGGCACGAAGGATTTTATGCGTATTATCAGCTCGACAGCGCGGGCGAACCCGATGACTCCGAGACTGAGCCAGGCAAGGAAGGGGAGTTAAGAACCCGGTATGAAGGTTCCCATAGCCCTTTCGGCTTCGTGTGGCAGATTGCATCGGCGACCGGCTGGAGCGTGGATTACATCCTTGATGGGGTGAATTACCAGACGCTGATCATGATGCTGAGCGACGCGCCGCGGTATGTGCGGAAAAAGCAAGGCGGCGGAAACGGTGCTCCCAGACCGGAACACAGCGCCGAGGATGAAGCGAACGATATAGTAGGATTTTTTCAAAGCAAACTGGAATGAGCAAACCTGTAGAAGTTGAATTTTTGATGAAGGACAAACTCACGCCCGGCATGAACAAGGCCGAACGTGAGGCGCTGGAACTGCGTAATACCGTCAGGCTGCTGGAGGCTGAACTGGAAAGGCTGCGCCTTGCCGGGGAGACGGCTGCCCCCAATCTGGACCAGAGTGCCAATATCGCGCAGATCCATGCACTGGAGAAGCAGCTTGAGGAATTGCGCGGCAAACTGAAACTGCTGCAGGAGGAATCGGAATCCGTGCAGGTCACCCCTGCAGACATGCCCAATGCACAGCGCCAGTTCAACGGGCTTCACAACAGCATCCAGCAGATGGCCCGTGAAATGCCTTCTTTGGCCATGGGACCGCAGATGTTCTTTCTGGCCATATCCAACAACCTGCCGATTTTTACGGACGAACTGGCCCGTGCCCGTAAGGAATATGATGAGCTGCAGAAGTCAGGCAAGAAAGGCACACCGGTATGGAAACAGGTCCTGTCCTCGCTCTTTTCCTGGCAGACGGCCATGACCACCGGCATCATGCTGCTGGTAATGTACGGTGATGAAATCTGGGATTGGACGAAAAACCTGTTCAGTGCCAAAAAAGGCGTGGATGAATTCAACATATCACTCAAGGAAATGACCGAGATAGAGAAGGACGGTCGTGCCCAGATGGTGCGTACCCGCTTCGAACTGAAATCGGTCATCGATGAAATAAAGAACTTCACCGGCAGCAAGGAACAGGAAAAGGCGAAGGTAGAGGAACTGAACCGCAAGTACGGGGAATCTTTCGGGTATTATAAAACACTTTCCGAATGGTATGATACCCTTATCCAAAAGAGCGAGGACTATGTACAGGTTCTGCTGCACCAGGCCAATGTCCAGAACCTTGTAAAAAAAGCTGCAGAAGCCGATGAAGAGGTGAATAAAATCAAGGCGCAGAAACCGGAAGAGGCGGAAAGCGCCATGGGCTTTTTCGGGAAATGGGGACAATATATCATGCAGTCAAGCATGGCAGAATCCGGGCAGTTCTATGACGCACAGGCTGCCATCAAGAAACATGATCAGGAAGCTTATGACATACTGTTGAAAAATGCCGAAAACAAACGCGACGGTTATCTGAAAAAAGCGGAGGAAGAGGTAAGGAAAGCCGCAGAAGCAGCCAAAAAAGGAAATATCGGCGGACATACCGACCCCGAACAGTCCGGGAAGAATCCGGAAGCGGAAGCCAAGCAACGGCTTGCCACAGAGCGCAGGCTGGCGCAGGATCTTGCCGCCCTGCAGGCCGAGAACCGGAAGGAAGAGATAGACCGTATGCAAGCCGGTACCGAAAAGAAACTGGCACAAATCGAATATGACTATAACGCCCGGAAAGAAGAGATAAACCGGCAGGAAGCCGACTGGAAGCGTGAGAACAAGGAAGCCGGTCTTTCCACCGGAGATAACGGACTTACCCGGGAGCAACAGGATGAACTTGAAAAAGCCCGTGCCTCAAACACCGCGTCCCGGAAAAAAGCGGAGGCGGACGTGTACAGGGAAGAGGCGGAAGCCATGCGTGACTATCTGAAGGAATACGGGACCTTCCAGCAGCAGAAACTGGCCATCGCTGAGGAATATGCGGAGAAAATCCGCAAGGCACAGTCCCAGGGCGAAAGGCTGACTTTGGAGAAGCAGCGTGATGCGGCTGTGCACAAAGTGGACATGGAAGCCCTTACCCAGAAGATAGACTGGGGAGCAGCGTTCGGGGATTTGACCGGTCTGCTTGCAGACCAGATGAAGAACCTGCTTGGCGAGCTTAAACAGTATGTCAAGACGGATGAGTTCAAAAAAACGGGAGCCGCAGACCAGCAGGTCGTTTACGATGCCATCGAACGTATTCAAAGCATGCTCCCCGGTGGCAACGGGACATTGGATTTTGCCCGGCTGCAAACGCAGATGCACGCTTTGGGGGATGCCGTAACACGCGTGCAAAATGCGGAACTGCAGCAGGAAGCGGCATTCATTCGGTTAAAAGCAGCGCAGACCGATTACAACAAGGCTCTTGAAAGCGGTAACCAGGCAGAAATAGAACGTACTAAAATCGCTCTTCAAATGGCCCAATCGTCCAGCATTTCAGCTGACGAAGAATACCTGAACGCCACCTCTGAAATGAAGGCGCTTGCCGGGGAGGTGAAAAGTGCCTCCCAGGACACGGTTGACGGGTTGAACATGGTATCCGACGGGTTGCACGGCTTTGCGAGCGGAACCTTGCAGGGAGCATTTGAAGGAATCCAGAACATGCTTACCGGTCTTTCAAAACTGAATATCGGAGGCAAGGTCGGTGATGCCATCAGTCAGATGTCCGAGACCCTGTCAAGTGCCGGAGTCATCGGGCAGATCATATCGGCTATTCTCTCCATACTGGATTTGCTGAAAGACGGTATTGGCCCGATTATCTCATCATTGATAGACACCATTTTCAATGCGATAACCGGAATACTCGACAATATCCTCAGCGGAGACCTGTTCAAACAGATAGGCGGTTCCCTTGTGAAAGGTATCGGAGGACTGCTGAACACGGTGTCTTTCGGAGGTTTCAACAAACTGTTCGGCATCGGCGGGAACGCCAAGGAAGTGCAGGCGGCTATAGACCGTCTTACAGACCGGAACGAGAAACTGCAGACTTCCATCGAAGACCTGACCGATACCATCAAGGCAAGCAAGGGGACAAAATCGGTGGAAGCTTACCGGGATGCTTACAAATACCAGAAAGAAACGAATGCAAACTATCTGCAGATAGCAAAGGAACAGGCCCGATACAGCGGAAGTCACCACAGCTGGAACTACTACTGGGGTGGTTTCAACCAGGCACAGATAGACAAACTGAGCGGGCAGATTGGCCGCCAGTGGGACGGGAACCTGTGGAGACTGAGTCCGGAGGAGATGAAGGCACTGCGTTCGAATGTGGACATGTGGACGCAAATCCAGAACACCGGCAAGGGCGGCTATGGCGGGCGACTGACCGAGAAACTGGATGACTACATAGACCAGGCCGGCAAGCTGGAGGAACTGACCGACCAGCTGTATGAAGGGCTGACGGGCATTTCGTTCGACGGTATGTACAGCAGCTTCATCGACAATCTGATGAACATGAAGTACGGTGCCAAGGATGCGGCGGAGGATATATCCGAGTACTTCATGCGGGCGATGCTGAGCAACAAGATCGGTGAGATGTACAGCGACAAACTGAAAGGCTGGTGGGAGAAGTTCGGCAAGGCCATGGAGGACAACGAACTGACTGAGGCGGAACGGAACGCGCTGATGGAAGAGTACATGCAGTATATGGATGAAGCCCTTGCCCTGCGTGACAACCTGGCGGCAGCCACCGGTTATGACAAGACGCAGCAGGGCGGTACGAGCCAAAGTGCGAAAGCGGGCGGCTTTACGGCCATGACGCAGGACCAGGGGACGAAGCTGGAGGGCATGTTCACCAGCGGGCTGCAGCACTGGAGCAGCATGGACGACCGGCTGGAAAGCGTGGTGGAGAAGATGGACACGGCTGAAGGGCATCTGGCCCGGATAGCCGAGAACACCGGTGTGAGCGCCGGACACCTGGGCGAACTGAAGGAAGTGATAAAGAAAATGATACGTGACGGACTAAAAGTGAAGTGATATGGGCAATATACTGAGCGGACTGGTGCTGGTGAACGGCACGGACATCTGGACGGAATACGGCGTGTTCCTGGTGGAAGACCGGCGCGGGGGCATGGAGAACCTGACGGCCATCCTGACCCCGAGCAAGGCCAAGAAGGATACGGCTGTGGACATACGGGAAGAGCACGGGGAAAAATACAGCCCCGTGCTGACCCCACGGAATGAAGCGCGTGACGTGACGCTGCATTTTGCGCTTTACAACAAGACCCAGGCAGGCTGGATGAAGCAGTACTTTGCCTTTGTGAATTTCCTGAAGCAAGGGAAGGACGGCTGGCTGGAGATCCGTTTCCCCCAGCTGGATCTGCAGCTGCGGGTGAAGTATGCCGACTGTACGAAGTTCACCCCGCTGACCTATCTGTGGACGGAAGGTGTGCATGCCGGAAAGTTCCGGGTAAAGTTCCGGGAACCGAAACCGATTATATAACCATTCAAACGCTATTAGAATATGCTTCTAACGATATATGATAAAGCCGGAACCAAGCGTGCGGATGTGGCCGTGAACGACAGCTCGACGCAAAGCAAGGAGGTGCAGGGAGACAATGTGCTTTCCCTGTCGTTCAGCTATTATGCCTTCCTGCCCCTGGACGTGAACGACTACACGGACTATCTGGGCGAACGGTACTGGCTGACAGAACGCTACACGCCGAAGCAGGTGAGCGATGGTGAATGGGAGTATAACCTGAAGCTGTACGGTATCGAGAGCCTGATCAAGCGGTTCCTGGTGCTGGAGACGACGGACGGGGACACCAACCCCCTGTTTACCCTGACGGCCACGCCCCGCGAGCATGTGGCGATGGTGGTGAAGGCTATCAATAACGGCATGGGCCACATTACTGACTGGAAGACGGGTACGGTGGAAGGTACGGAGCTGATCACGATAGACTACGAGGGGATGTACTGCGACGAAGCGCTGAAAGCCATCGCGGAAAAGGCAGGCGGCAAGGTGGAATGGTGGGTTGAGGGGCAGACTGTGAACGTGTGCCGCTGCGAACACGGGGAAGAAATCACCCTTGGCTATGGCAAGGGGCTGACCTCCCTGGAAAGAGATACGAGCAACACGGCCAAATTCTATACGCGCCTGTTCCCGGTAGGCTCGACCCGCAACATCGATGCGGAGAAATACGGCAGCCCGCGTCTGATGCTTCCCGGCGGCAGGAAGTACATCGAGCAGGGCGTGGAGGAATATGGCATCTATGACCATTACGAGCAGGATGCTTTCAGCGGCATCTTCCCCCGTCGGGTCGGTACGGTGAGCTCGGTTCGCAGCGAGGAGGTGGCAGACGATGAAGGAAACAAATTCACCGTCTATTATTTCCGGGACGGGGAACTGGACTTTGACCCCAACCTGTACGAGCTGGCCGGAGAAACCAAACGTGTGTCGTTCCAGACGGGCGACCTTGCCGGACTGGGAGAAAGCGATGACCACTACTTTGAGGTGAACTACGACAGCGCGGCGAGGGAATTTGAACTGATTACCATCTGGCCCTACGATGACGACACCCAGCTGCCGGGCGGCAAGCTGGTGCCCCGAGCAGGCGACACCTATATCCTGTGGAATATCCGGATGCCGGATGAGTATTACCGGCTGGCCGAAGAGGAGTTTGCGGTTGCGGTGGACGAGTACAACCGGGACCACTGGCTGGACATTGCCGCCTACAAAGCCCCGACAGACCCGGTATACATCGAGGAGCACGGCATAGACCTGTTTGTGGGCAGACGGGTGAAGCTGGAGAGCCAGAAGTATTTCCCGGAAAAAGGCTACCGTCAGAGCCGTATCACCAAGATCAGCCGCAAGGTGAACGAACCCGGGCAGATGGACATCGAGATAAGCGATGCGCTGCAGGTGGGCAAGTTCGACAAGGTGACGGACAGCATCGGTGCGCTGAAAAGCTATACGAAATCAAAGACGGAAGGCGCTGCCCTTCCGGACATCATACGAAGCTGGGACAAGACGCTGCCCACGGACAACAACCTGTTTTCCGCCCGGCGCAGCCAGAAAGAGTTCCTGAGCAAGAACCAGCCGGACACAGCCAAAGAGTCCATCCGCTTCCTGAAGGGTGTGAGCTTTGGCGAGGCTGCTGGCGGCAAGCCCTGCGGCATCGTGGATGGTGAGGGCAATGCCGAATACTTGACTGCCGTGATCCGCGAACTGCTGCGCAGCACGGAGTTTGTGGACGGGCTGACCGGTGAGGGCTGGCAGCTGTGGATTGACCAGCTGACCGGACTGACAAACCTGACGGTGGACAAAGTGACTGCCCGGCAAAGCCTGGTGGCGCTGGAACTGCTGATCGAGAAGGTGCGCAGCGTGTGCGGCCAGCTGGTGGTGTCCGCTGCCAACGGCAAGATCAAGGACGTGGTGAAGCAGGGCGACAACTACCGCATCGTGTTTGAGCAGGAATCGGGCTTTGTGGCCCATGACCTGATGCGCTGTGCGGTTACGGGTGGTAAGAAACTAAAAGCATACTGGGTGGAGGTGGCTTCGGTGATAGCCGGCGGTGTGCTGGTCCCGGTAAGCGAGTTTGGCGGGGTGAAGCCGGAGGCAGGCGATGAGTGCGTACTGATGGGCAACACCGAAAACCCGCTCCGGCAGAACCTTATATCCATTGCGGCCACGGAGGACGGGCAGCCCCGTATCGACATTCTGGACGGTGTGAAGGCCAAGAACTTCAACGGCTGCCTTCGTTGCCGGCTGGGTAAGCTGGACGGCATCAGGAGCAGCGCTTTCCCGGCAGACAAACAGCCGAAAGGAAACGGCCTGTATGCCGACAACGTGTGGCTGAAGGGTACGTTCGTGTTGATGACGGGCGAGGACATCCTGACGCGGTTTGAGATAACCGAGGGGAAAATCCATTCAGCCGTGGAAAGCTTGCGCAAGGAAATACGCGAAGAACAGAGTTATCTGGACAACAGCAGTTTTGCCGACGGCATGGACAAATGGAAGACGGGCAGCAAGGCTACGCTGTTCACCCTGGGCGGACGCTGGATCTGGGCGAACGGCGGTCCTTACGGTACGAAGCCGGACGGCCATGCCGAGATACGGACCGACGGCAAGGTGCCTTATGCCTATATCCGGAACAGCTATATCATGCAGAAACTGGAGGACTTCCGGCTGGTACCGGAGTACCGGCAGACGAACAGCCAGGGCGAACGGGTGCCCGGCGTGGTGTATCTGTCGTTCAGCTACCGGGTTATCAAGGCCGGAAGGTTGAAAATAGAATTTGTGAACGCTGATAAGACCGGGTTTGAGAACTTCAACATGTTCGGCCATGAAGAGGACCTGCCCGTTGGCGGTGAGAAGATGTTCACGTTGGACGGACTTTGGAACGGCACTGGCGACTTCAAGCTGTCGTTTACGGGCGTGATTTACATTTCGCTGCTGGTGTTCAGCACCAACAAGGCGGACGCACTGGCCTATAAGTACCGTACACTGTTCGAACAGAGCGACCGGCTGGTAAAGATTTCAGCGGCGGTCTTCGACAAGGACGGTAATGCGCTGAAAGAGACCGGGCTTGTCATAAAGCCTGAAGGTTCCGGTCTGTATGCGCAGGACAATACAGGAAAGATTGCCCTTATCGGGGTGAGCGTGGAGGAAGAGGACGAGTACGGAAATACCGTGAGCAAAATCAAGCTGACAGCCGACCATATACAGCTGGAGGGACTGGTAACGGCCAACGGCAACTTCAAGATACTGGAAGACGGCAGCATTGAAACGACCAACGGTAAGTTTACCGGAGAGATAGACAGCAGCAAAGGGAAAATCGGCGGCTTTGAGATAGGGAACGGCCGTATCGGTTCTGTGGCCGACTCTCACGGGAGCGGTGGCGGTCTTGCCATTTATGATGATTTTTTCCGTGTCGGCGGCAGCAAAGGATATGTGATGTTCGGTGATGATGTGATACCGTCTTCTGCAGGAGGAGCTTTTACCGCTGTCGGTCGTATCGTGAACTCAGCCCCCAATATATACGGGAATTACGGCTTCGACCAAGCGAACTATGGATTGCTTATAGATGTTACCGGCGGTACGAAGAACTACGGTATCAGCAGCAATGCGGCATTACTTGCCCCGGCGTTTATCAATACGAAAGCCAAGCTGCTTACCTTCGGAAGTGGAAACTACACGGTGGATTTCTCACAACACAATATCATTTTGATGTATTACAATGAACCCAACTACAGTAAGGTAGAGGTTACGCTGCCGTCGGAAAGTTCTGTGGCATACAAGTTCGGCATGAGTTACTTGCCTACCGATTTTGCAGCCATTGTCACGTTCAGGGTCAGACCCGGTTCAAAGAATATCATACTAAAAGGTATCTATAACCACAATGAAGATTTGCAAAACTACGAGATGGCATCCGGGGACTCCGTAACGGTACTTATTACAAAAGCGGACGGATTCCGTTACCAGATATTGAATCATTCATCCTAAAAAACAGATATATATGAAAAAGTTAGATTTCAGGAATTTCAGCGTTCCCACCGGAATAACCCGTCAGACGAGGGAGGTTTTCGATGCACGTGAGCAGATAGCCGATTTGCTGTATACGCGTGTCAGTGGCATCAAGGCCCATCGGCTTGCGTTCAAGATTTTCGAGAGTACCGGCGAGACCGAGTTCAGCGATGAGGAAACCGGGATGATACACATGGCGGTGGAACGCTATTGTCTTCCCAATGTGATAGATGCCCTGAACGAAATCCTGGGCGGGTCAGAAACCGATAAAAACGAATGAGTATGGCAGAAATGACGCAAGAAGAAATGGTTCAGGAAGTGCTGGACCGTGTACTCCAGAGTTCTACCGGCGTGGAGGACTTGGAGACCGTCACCTCGCTGAGCGGTGTGAAATCACTGCCCGGGGAGAAGGACGGCAAGATGGTGAACGTCCCCCTGGAACTGATAGGGAAGCCTGCGAGCGATGCCGCCGCCCGTGCCGAGGCTGCCGCCAAGAAAGCGGAAGGAGCCGTAGCCGGACTGGAGGAAAAGACCCAGGCCGCCACGGAAGCGGCCACCAAGGCCAACGAAGCGGCAGCCAAGGCAGAAAACGCCGCTGCCAAGGTGGAACAGACTACGGCAGCAGCCATCGGCGGGGCTACCGCACGCTTTTCCTCATGGATGGAAACAGGCAACGTTTTACCTGACAAGAGTACCAAACCGGGCGGCAGCGTAGTGTATGTAGCGGATGCCGGGAAGTTCGCCTACCACATGGACTCCACCCTGTACGGGGACTGGGATGTGGCGGGTGTGCCTCCTGCCGGCATATTCATGAATGCGGACCGGACAGCCATCCTGCCGGACAAGCTCTACCTGCTGGGTGATGCCGTATATACCGGAACAGGCGGCAGCCTGAGACTGCTGGCCTACCGGCATGAGGTGATGAGCGGGGAAGCTTACGAGGCGCTGCAGGACAAGGATGCGAATACGCTGTATCTGATTTATGAGGAGGATTGACGATGATAACCATAGGCGGTAAGGAAATAACGGCTGCGTATGTGGGGAAACGTGCCCTGTCGGCAGTCTATGCCGGGGCAAGACTGGTGTGGTCTGCGATAAGCAGCTGTTTCGGACTTGGATACTGGAAAGGCGACGAGCCGTGGAACGGATCGGACGCATGGAACGGTAGCAGTAAAACTGATAAATGAATGATTATTATAAAAGGACAGTATTATGGCAAAAAGGAAAATAAGCGGAATCATCAACGCGACTGAACATCCGATGAATCTTGAAACACCATGGAATCAGAAACAGCCGGACGGCACCTATCATGCCTATGCAGGCGATGACATCGAAGCGTTCCTGAAGAAGGAACTGTCAAACCGTACCCCTACCGAGGAACTGGTGAGCGACGAGACGAAACCTCCTACATCCGGAACGGTGTTCGATGCGATGGTGGGTACGGTGACGGACGTGGATGTGCAGGACAGCGAGGACGGCACCCAGTACGTGATGACCGTCAAGCAGAAGGACAACCAGGGCGGCGAGAGCTCGAAGGAAGTGCGCTTTTCCAAGTACACGGACGATGACAAGGTGGTGGTGAACATCGACCTGACGGACAGCGGCGGTGCGGGACTTCCCGCCTCGCAGTATCTGGCACTGGGCAGCGGCTTTGTGGTGAAATACTCCGTAGGTGTGGGCACTGCCGGTGGCGGTACGGTGGACGGCTACAGCGACCTGAAAGCCCGTGTAATCGTGAAACGCGGTTCGACCGTCATCAGTGAGTTCCGGGATGCGGAGTTTGTGGGCGTTACAGCCGGACAGAGCTATACCTTTGACGCTTCGCCCTACCTGAAGGATGCCACTGCCTATACCGTACAGGTGGAAGCGCAGGCAACTTACCAGGACGGCACGCTGATGAAGACGGCCACGGCCAAGGTGACCATGGTGGCCATGGAGCTGGAGACCACCTACTCGGCGGGCAACGGGCTGGCCGACGGGGGATATAAAAATGACGTGAACATCCCCTTTACTGCCAAGGGCACGAGCGGTGAGAAGAACATCTACTACCGCGTGAACGGCGGACAGGCCTTTACCCTCGGTCTTTCGGCCGGCAGCGGTGTGCAGCAGAAGAACGTGACCATCCCCCTGACACAGATGCAGGAGGGTACGAACGTGGTGGAAGCCTACGCGCAGCATGAGAACTCCGGTGTGGTGAGCCGGGTGCATTACATTACGCTGCTGAAGGCAGGCGGAGGTGTGACAGCGTATGTCGGCCTGATGTTCAGCCACCGGGCAGCGGGGTTCCAGCGTGACTGGAAACACCCGGTGCTGGAGGCAGAGCAGTTCACGGCATGGAACTTCACGTATGCCGGCTATGACCGCGATGCGTACACGGCCCGTGTGAAAGTGACCGACCGGGGCAGCGTGGTGAAGGAAGACCTGCTGCAACGCGGTGAGACCGGCAGCTACGGACGGACGAACGTGAACGTGGAACCGTTGGACTACCGTGTGTCATGCGGCGATGCCGTGCTTGAGGTGCAGGTGAACACCACATCGCACCCGGACATTGAAGCCACGCTGGCACCGGATGCCGTGTGTACGTTTGACGCCTTCGGGCGAAGCAACACGGAAAACAACCCGGCAAGCTGGGTGAGCGGTGACAAGCGTATGGAGTTCCGGGACGTGCTGTGGAGCGTGAACGAATATGGTGCCGGTAGCGGCTGGCACAAGGACCGCCTGCTGCTGGCCGGTGGTGCAGGTATGACCCTGACCGCTGACGGCGGTTACCGCCCCTTCAACGAGGCGGACAAGCCCGAGGGATTTGCCATCCGTGACGTGGGCATGACGCTGGAGATAGAATACAGCACGGCCAACGTGACGGATACGGATGCCGAGCTGATCACCTGCCTGGGGCAGCTGGACAACGGCAACCGGTACGGGCTGATTGTGACTCCGGAAGAGGCCAAGTTCCTGACCGGTGTGGTGACCGAGGCGATGGATGCCGGACAGGTGCTGCGCTATGAAGACTCGGTGGGTACCAAGTTCCAGCCGGGTACGAATATCCGCATTACCTACGTGTTCTATCCGAACGTGCAGACCAACGAACAGCGCACGCTGATCGGTTTCTATGTGAACGGTGAAGAGTCGGCTGCTTCCAAGTGGCTCGACAAGGTGAATTTTGACATTCAGAGCCAGCTGGAATTTAAGTCGGCAGGTGCCGACCTGAACGTGAAGAGCGTGCGCATCTATAACAAGGCGCTGACCTCGGACGAGG